>Ga0307510_10000308_pt1 | contig 45194 bp, 55 predicted proteins | sample 12_EM_MG_FD_207224 | JGI IMG/M metagenome (GOLD analysis project Ga0307510, IMG submission 207224) | Populus trichocarpa ectomycorrhiza microbial communities from riparian zone in the Pacific Northwest, United States - 12_EM | ecosystem: Host-associated > Plants > Roots > Unclassified | place... | reverse complement strand
TTTCATTATAGTTCGTTGAGGCGCTCGACATGATGAACAAAAAGTTCGCAAATCCGTACATCATCTACTATCCTGTCGTCTCGCGGGATGGCATGCCCTTCCCCGTGAACCGCACCGTGCGTGACATCCAGGAGGAGGTGAACAAGGGTCGGCGACTGCCCGAGGAGCAGCTCTGGCGTGGGAATCTTGTCGCGGCCAAGTTCACCGACGACCGCTTCACGCAGATGATCGACGCTTCCATGGCGGACTTTCCCATCCTCAAGAACTTCCTTGGCACCCACGCCTCTCCGTGCAGCAACAGCGGCAACACAAACGGTGGTGGGGGTAGTAGCAGCAGCGCGCTGCAGACGCCGCACCCGACGCACTCCTCCCCACCATCCCTACATGCCACAACCACAGCCGCTGTCGCTGCCCCGCTCCCCCCGCACTACCCTGCGGCCCGTCAGATGTATTTTACAGACCAACAGCAGCCCCAGCCCGTCGGCCCCATCCCGCAAGCCCCGGCTTACGAGCGTGACCCGTCGACACATGCGCACGTTCACCCCCATGTACAGACCCACTCTCACGCCCACGGCATCCCCATGACTATGCCAGCACCTCGCCGCTCGCCCAAAAATGCCGGTGCTGAGCACCAGCACCAGCACCAGCACCAACAGCATCAGCATCAGCACCAGCACCAGCAGCACCAACATCAGCATCAGCATCAGTACCCGCACCAGCATCAGCCGCCGATGGAGATGTGACCTCCCTTCCTAGTTCTTCGGGGCTCTTCTTTACCGTCCTCCTTTCCCTGTACGGGTGAGTTTTTCCACCTCCGATGATTGCCGTTGTCCTCTCGCTTACTAGCATCCCGCCCTGCTAAAAATTTGCACCTGGCCCTTAGGTTCATTTCTATGGACCTCCTCCATGACATCTGTGTCTGTGTCTGTGTCTGTCTATGTTGTCCCCACATGTTGTTGCTTTTTGTGAGTGTGGTTTGTGGGTGGGTGTATCCTTATCCGGACCTTGCGCTTGTTTGTGTCGTGGAAGATCAGAGAGGTAAACGATTCCTACTTGACAGGCTTCTGCGCGTTGGTTCGTTTATGCTACGTGTAACGTTTTTGGATTTCACGGACCATGCCATCCAGTACGTACTGATATTATGATTTTCCTCTCAGCCGGGCGACTGGTCAAAGGGAAGCAAAAAGTAATTTAGGTTAATAGTCAGAGTCCTCTTGTTTTTTTTTATTGTCGTATATCACACATGGGACGGATCTATATTGTAACTTATCAAACTAGTACCCGGACTTGTTCATATGACCTTCTTCGGATTCGGGCATGTGGCTTGCCCGCCAAGCGTCTGTCAGTCCGTTAAAGTCGCTCTCAAGGTCGGCCAAGGGCAGGACAAGGACCAGGATCAAAAAATGTTTGCCCACCTGACCCTGACTCGGACGATCCTGCCGTTCGCAGCAGACGGCTAAGTCATTTCAAAAATCACGCGATCTCACTCCTGGCGCTCGGCTCGCTTGCTCTCAGAGTCTGAGGCAGGGGTTTACCATTGTGTACAGAAGAAGAGAAAATATGCTCTTGATTCGTTAAAGTCCCCTCGTACCTAACCTTATTCATACCCGAATCCTAGATCTGCCGAAGCATGACGTTGCATTGGTATGCTGAACGCCCGGCGGGTGTATCATCCGGTAGTAAGCTGCTGGTGGGAAACGTGTCGGATCTTACAAAGCGGCCCCACACTCTCGTGTCATCGTTTTTTGATTGTCACTCATCTCCAGCACCACCCAGCACCATCTTGTAGTTGCGCTGGTCGAGGGCGCAAGACGGTGCGCAGTCCCGTGGGATCAAGGGAGTTGGGACCTGGCACGCATCACAGGTGCATACGTAGTGCATCAGCTTCGGGTACGCCGAATGAGTCCTTGATCATATGAACACCCACACGCAGCTCGCGTCAGGATCTGAGCCTACGGCTGAAATGGTGTCGTAAATTTCACTCATCCGGGAGGGGCAAGGGTCCAGCAAGTGGGAATGATAATGATGATAGATCGAGCGGGGAGGATGATAAGAATTTGTAAAGCACGGGGCGCTGGTGGATAGACTAAACCAGTCAGTACGTGGGGTTGTTGTGGTAAACTGTACAACAATGACATCAAATTCACCAAAGCAAAAAATAAAATAAAACCAATTTTTACTCGAAACTGGTACCCAACACAAAACAAGAAAACCCGCTATCACGGTGGATCAAGATATAGACGGCATGGAAGTGCAGGACGAAGATGCGTGTCGAGGAGTAGAGTGAGGATGAGATCAAAGCTCTTCGTGTGTCTTTTCGCTAGATTTCGCGTCTAGGTCTGGCTCGACCTCCACCGCTTTCGCCTGGGCCTCAGCCTCGTTCCCTTGTGCTTGTGCGGCAGCAGCAGCGGAAGCGGCTGGATGGCCCGGTGGCAGACCGTCACCGCTGAGGCCCCACCGCGCGTTCTGCTCTGCGTCCTTCTTCGGGTCACAGTGCAGAGGCAGAGGGCTCGACGGGTCGATTGGCGGGTGGCTCACGCGGCCCACCTTGACATACGAGTTGTGATCGCGAAAGAACTGTTTCCAATGTTCCACGCTCTGGGAGTAACGCCATCAACAGATGTCTTTTTCCCCTCCCTCCCATGCACCCACCAGACGTCCGTCCTGGATGGAGGAAGAGGGGGGCGTAAAGACAGCAGGAAAACATACATTGATCTCGCTCTCAGAGAGCCCACGCAGGTCATGTGTGCGGTGTTCCTTGAAGCATCCCGTCCCGAACGCGCGCGCGGCATCCACGCCTGCCCTATCATGACGACATGTGCCCCACGTCAGCTTGTCAAGCCAGTCAGGAAAGAGAACACGGGATTGGTGGGGGAGCCCCTTCTCCCCGTTTATGTATACACCGTTCGGGTTCGGGGACGGCGGACTGGAATGTGGGTGGAGTGCGACGTACATGAGTGCATAGGACCCACCCGGACCATATACTCGGCGATTACTCGACACGTCATAGACGTCTCCATCGATCTACACGATCAATCAGTCAACCCTGGACGCGACGTAGGGCCGGGCAGCTCCCTAACACCCCCACCACACACAACACAACACAGGGAGAGAGAGCAAAAAAAGGACCCAATGCAAACACGCACCGCGATATAAATCGGCCTGTCGGGTTCACCCCCATTGAACGTCCCCAAAAGCCTCTCCGAAAACAGCCGCTGCTGCACCGGCCACAACTTGCGCACGCTCGCCCATGCACCATCACCGCGACCCCACATCCATTCTCCGGTGACGAATTTTCCGGCGAGCAACATGCCGAGCGCGACCAACATCAGGAACTTGAGCAAGCCCAATATCCCGATCTCCTTCTCTGCCGTCGGATCCGGTTCCGCCGGGGGAGGATTCGAGTCGCCGCGCGCGATGGCAGCTTGGCGCGCGTCTTCGCGCTCGCGCCACTCGGCGTGAAGTCTCGCTTGTTCGTCACGGTATGCCTTGTATCTGAGAAAGGAAATACGCATACATTGTTGTCAATGTTGTTGTTGTTGTTTAGTGTCATGGCACGGTAGTGAATGATTGATGGCGATGAGAGGTTGGTTGGCCTGAAAAAGATACAGAGAACTCACGCAAGGAAAGGCCGGTTTGCGCGTTTTGTTGAAACCATACGGTTTGGGATGGCAGGGTCTGGGACTTTTGGCTCTTCATCCCTAAAGTTAGGATCGGGCCTACCCTCCATATTTGCTAACCAAGACATGACGATGTAGTCGTCACAGAGAGTTATTTGACGTGACGAGTAAAGTTAGAGGCGGAAAGGTCACGTGCGTTATTGTGTTTGTGTTGCGTCGGATCACACACAGCCTTACTTGCAGCTTTTGTTATGCTTGGCGCTCATGCTCATAGAGGTAAACATTACAAGGCAAAATGGAGCATCTGTTCATTAGGTGAATAGGCCGCTCCCCTGCCCCCTCGGAGAGGACGGCGACGGGTGGATAAGCTATTAGAGGTACGAGGTACGGTTACGGTTACGGATAGATGGTACAGAGACATAGGACTCGAGGAAAAAGAACAAAAGAAAAAGAAAAAAGTAGACTTGCTAGTTCTTGCTGGTTCACAGAGGGAAAAGAAAGCAACAACATGAATGAAGAAGGAAAAGATGAGGGAGAAAGAGAAACGATACATGCCCGTGAGTAGTAGTAATACCGTGAGAGATTAAACGACAGGGGGAAAAGAAATGGTGCAGACGAGATGGGTTGGATATCACCACGGCAGGCATGTGTTGCTGGGGACTACGCGAAAAAAAAGAATCCAAACTGAACGGATAGAGAAAAGTAAAAGGACAAAGTCCACCGAGCGCTGCCGAGGTGACTGCAGGAGAAGAGCCGAGCAAAGGAGGGAGTGTGAGGCGGCCGATGATGGTGATTACTGACTAGGTTTGCAGTGCGATGCGTGCGGTTTCCATTATTTTGAGCGGTGAAATGCGACTTGCGAAGAATGCGGAAATGCGGGAATCGAGGCTGAGACAAGAAAGACAGGATGAAAAACGAAGTAGAGGAGCGAGGAAAAGGCAGTGATGGGAGAGCTGGCTCCATCACGAGTCATTCCACGCGCGGCGACCAGCTTCTCGATCCCCACTTCCGGCACCCGTGCGTGGCCGCGATTCATGTGCTGCAACCGCACCCTTCTGTGACACCGTCACATACGCGCCTCCAACCTCCTGACCGCTGTCCAACCCAGGTGGTACTGTTGGACCTGTATTACTTAGGTACTGCACGTCGTTGTCCAAAAAGTCGAAATCATCGTTTTGACTCCGGAGGGCCAAAAACCGCGGCGTTTTTGTGAACTGTGAAATGAAAACAAAGAGTTGTTGAGTTGAAAGCGTGTGGATGTGAAAGAGGGTATCAATCTACCTTGGGCACAGAATCGGTGGCCATGAGCCGGAAGACATGCGTTTGTATGCGCTCATATAACCGGATCATCATCGATAACTGTGTCGCATTGAACGAGCTCAGCTGTTCTGCCTCGAGACGGCCCTGGAATGGCGTGCCCGATAGACTCTGCATGACCTCACTCAGATATGCCGACAGTTCGTTGCGTAGTCCATGGTCAATGTTCAACTCCGACTGGCTACTTGGGGCAAGGTACGTCGTGTAGATAGCATACGCTTGCTGAATGAGCGCCTCGTGGTGCTGCTCCATCGCCTGCTGGCCAGGTGTGTGGCTCTTGGGGCCACCACGCTCTGGTGGGGCCCGTTGGAAGGCAGCACTAGTGGCACTCGAGGTGATGTTGAACTTGCGTTTGAAGTCTTGAACTTCCAGCCAGAACGCAAGATTCTCTTCGCAAAAGTTGTCCCGTAAGTTATCACGAAAGAGATGGCAGAGTGTTGGGTTGTCGATGATGAACTGTAGGCGCTCCGTGTTGCTCTCCTTTATCCGTCTGTCCCCTGCACTTTCAGCGGCGAAACCTGCGTTGAGCTTCTCAGCGAGTGATATCCGCCTATGGATCTTGGCATCGGATGGTGACATTGGCTTGGCGGTGCTATCCTTGTCGAGGGAAGGACGCTCGGTAGTACTGAGGTTGGCCGTTGAACTATTGGGCGAGTCCCTCATTCCAGCACCTCGGGAGATGTCCCAGCGGGCGGTTCGTACGCCTTCTTCCGTAATCCGGTAGATCGCTTTAGCTGTGCATCGGAATTCGCCCGTTTGCTAAAGAAAAAGATGGGAAAAAGATCGTGACAAGTCAGAATAGAAAAAAATGGAAAGACGTACGCTAACAGGGGAATTGCCACCAGGCGCCGAACCACGAACGGTGAAAATGATAGCGGAATCGTTGTTCTTGCGCCTGTCGCTAACAAGGGCGATGAGGCCGAAACGAACAAACTGCGCAGCCATCTCCGCGGCTTCCTCGCGACCGACGACGGAGGTAAAATCGCAGAGCCACTCGAGGGCAGCGAGGGCGGCAAAGCAGTAGCGTTGGGTTACGGGATGTGACCTTCCAGAACCTGACGGCTGGCGATCTGAAATGTCCATGAGCTGGATGCCCTTGGCACGCTCGTGATAAGCGGCTGTAGGATCGAGGTTCTGGTTTGTTGGTGAGGGATAGTTTGCCTGGCGGCCTACGAAGCGACGGAAGAGGGCGGTGATGACGGATTGGGAGACAATGATCTCGTCGTCGACAGAACGACGTTCGAGATGAAGGAGCTTCATGCAAATTGGTTGCGTGGCAAAGACGTGGGCGAGATGGTCGCCATTGATGCCGTTGCGACTGATGAAGCGTTCGAGGACATGGAGACCCTTGGGGGTGAGAACGTAGACGCCACGATCCTTGAATAGATTTGAGGATGGGTCAGCTGCATTCTCGATGAGTCGGGCATCCATGAAGTGTTGTGACATTGCTTTTGCCATATCGCGAGTCATCGAGAAGGTCGTTGTCGTTGTCGTCGTGATCACTCGTGAGGGTTCTCTGGGGTCTGGCCCACGATTTGATTGTGAGAACTTGAGAGATGCAAGGTTGGCGGCGGCTTCATCACTAGAGGGGGAATGAAGAAGGAGGTAGGTAAGAGAGGTGCCTGGGGGGAGGTGGAGGGAATGAGGAAAACGAGGCAGACGCACGTGGTGAAAGAATTTGGGAAGGATCGGAAGAATTGCTTGTGGGTTATGAGTTGTAACGAAACGATGAGAGTCGCAAAGAGGTCGAGGGTGTCCTGGGGAGAGGTGGGAGGGCATACGGTAAGAGAGGGAATGAGGAAGGAGGAGGAAAACGTGCCTTTAGGAATGGACGCCCTCGCTTTGTGGTCTTCATCATATGGGAGGAGGAAGCCTGAGGATCTTGTTGCATGGTGGTCGAGAGGGGAGAACAGGAGAGGGGGCGGGGGGATGAATGTGGGGCAGGGGAGGAAACGAGGAGATGATGTGATGGAAGAGAAAAGGGGAGAAGGGGGAAAGGATCAGAGAGGAGGAAGAGTCGGGGAGGGGGGCGCTGGCGCTGTTTGATGATGAGATGAGGGTGCCTTTGTGTGTGCGTTGCTAGCCGCGTAGGTCCCACCAAACCCTAACCTTTCGTTTCCCGGTCGGCCTCATTCTTATTCCCCCCTCTCCCGACCCTCGGCCGTCATCCCAACGATCGCAACTTGATTGATCCCAACTGACACCCTAGCTCCTACCCCCACTGTTCCATCTGTGCGCCTTTTTTTTTCTTTGACAGTGTGTGAGATATGACATGCCGGCAACATATGTGCACTGTGCATCGTCATCTTTACTTTCTCTCTCCGTATGGGTATTATTTATATTCGATATTTGCAACGTATCTAATATTGTATGCCCTCTAAAGCTGTCGTATTCTTCACTGAACACACGAAACTCGACTTTGCCAAAACACGAGCGCCCCCGCCCCGTCGCCACCTCGTGTTTAATTAATCTGTCTCGTGCCGATCTCGCTTGTCCACCACGCACGATTACAGTAGGCCTCTTGCTCTTTCTTGGTCAAGAGCGAAAGAAAGAAAAATACCTCGAAAACCCGGTACCGCATTCTGCAGGACGCTTACCCATGGACAAAAGGCTCGACAGGAACAATACGCACGCCACTGACCCCCTTTTGTGTATGGGTTCCCCAATCCAGTTGCAGAGGACTGAAGGGCCTGTTGTTGCCCACTCGCTGCCGCATGCAGACTCCTATTATTAATACACTAGTCAGTAGTTCTTCCCGAAAAAAGGGCCCCGCCTGAGTGACAAATGCCCCGAATGTCCTCAGGCCCCTCGCATAAAACACACGAGGCGCCCGCACCTCCTCCCGTTGTCATTGTTCTCTTTTATGTTGCGTGTTGTCTTTGCGTTGCATTGCGTTGCCCGTCGTGCCTGCCGGCCTGTCACGCTTGCGTCCCGAATTCAAAATGCGCCAAGACAAACAAATGGATATGTGTCAATTGGTTGGCTCTTCTTCCTTCTCCGGCGGGCGCAGCCCCACATCCATATATGGCATGCGCTTGCCCCCATTTGGCCTTTCAGCGTTTCCACGGGTCTGACGGCCACCAACTTCCTGATTTTACCCATACCCTTTTCTTCGTTGCTTTCATCTCCCACTCTACAAAACACAGTCGAACCCAAACCTGTGGCACATCCGGAGATCGGGACTTGTGTCTTGCTTGCCGGACTACCACCAGAGAGCGAGCGCTGCATTAACGCCAGGGGCAAGAATGAAGGAATGGTCGATCGATGTGTAAACCCAACACGTGTACTGCAAACCGTCTTTACTCTAAATTAGCTTCGAACTTCGCGCGTTATCGCCATCATGCCCGAACCCCTCTTGCTTGCTCCTTTTTTGTATTGTCCTTTTGTCAGCCACGACTGTGTGTAATGCGATCTACCGTAGATCGGGAAGCTAGCACATGCTGAGGTGCCATATTTATTTTTTCTTCCTTTGATCGCCACAATGAAACGACACAAAGGCGGGCATTTCCTTGTCACATTTGGGTTGGAAGAAAGATTGGTGTTGCGGCCGTGACCGGAAAAAAAAAATAGAGTGAGAGGGGCCTGCTGGAGCAACGAACTGCTGCCACGTAGCGAAAACTGTCCCGTAATCCCCTCCCTCGTCGCGAGGTAGCTCCCGCAATTGCGGCAAAGTCGGACGAGTTGGAGCAAATCCCGTATGGCGTGTGGTGTCGCATACTACACGGTGCAGCACCTCCATCTCACTCGCTCTGGCGGCCGCCTAGCACTTCAGATGGCGACTATCACGTCATCTCTTTGATAACGAGCAGGTCCTCGCCCCTCCCCCCTATCGGTGTATCACGAATTCACGATGAGTCGATGACACCGAGCTTGGGATGATACTGTACAGTAATCGCTGCTACCGTATGACACATTCTTACTACACACTCCTCAGACACACACACACACTCTCTCTCCCCCATCTCATATTGTCGGAGAAAGAAATAGTGCTAATATTTGGTACCTGATCCTTTCGCCCGGCGCTCGCAAATTCCATATTTGCCACACTACAGTTCTCTGGAAGTGAGATAAGAAGGCAGCAAGGGATGGATCAGTCAATGATCCAAACGTTTCAAACAAGGCGCCGAGAGCGTTGTGTAGTCGCATTTCGTTGATGATGGACGTTTTCAACACTTGGTTGGCATCGGCATCCATCGGCATCAAATACCAAAGTATCAGGGCCGACCGGCCCTTGAACTGACTCGAACGCGCGCACCAGGGGTAGGACGTCCCTTATGAGCAACTAATCTCTACTGTACGAAATTGGGAGTAGTAACAGAAGTGGGAGACGTGCGCAGTTGTTGTGGCGCGCGTCACTTCGCTTCGGAGGTGAAATTGGTGAAACGCCCGTGCTTGACGGAATGAAACGTCCGAATGTCCACGCGTCAAAGGAACTAGTATGATGCTGTCTGCTACTCCGCTCTTGCCCAAAGGTGCTCAGAAGAAGCCCACAAAACCGGAGAAACCGTACAGTGTTGGCCGATGAAGGGGTTCTTGTAATTTATTTTTTGTCCCTGTTTCGTTTTTTTTTTTTGGTCACAAATTGGTATGATGGTACTGTATGATCTGATTTGATTAGATTTACGTTACTGTGCCGCCATATATTACTTTGTGGTGTGAAACTAGAGGTGACCTGTGAGTTCTTCCTCTATCGATGGTAACCGATAATAATTGAATCAAGCCTGTTAATCAGGGAGGGTGGGTTCGTGATTTAACTGATACATTAGTATGATGCGCAATTGAGCACGCATTAGACGAAGGATGACAAGATGATGGTTACGATAATGACGATTGAATGACTCGGAGATGCTACATGACATGTAAGGCCATGTCCGTTTTGTAAGCATCACGGGTTTTTTCTGCAAATTTTTTTAAAACCTCCTTCATGCCCTGCAGCTGCAGATGTAAGCTGGTCTTTTGATGGGCGGTCATCGAAATTCCAGTCGTTAGACCAGACTAAGGCACACGACAACCTTAGTGAATGTTTCATCCTCCACAGACGAGCTGCCGCCGGGAGGTGGTGTCACGACGCCACCTGAAACTGTACAGAACTCTTTGCGCGGACCATCGTTTGCATGTGCCACAGCTGATACAGTACTGTATGACTGGATGACATACTAAATTCGAACGAAACATGCGAAACATTCCGATTTCATAGGATGCGACGGACGGAAGATATATTTTTTGCAATCGAAACGAGGACGCGCGAGGCCAAGGCTCAGTTAGCTCCACGGTACCAAGGCGTACGCAGCGTAGCTTTGCTGTTTAAGGGCGTGAAATTCAGGGGGCGGGTCCAGATCCACCGCACGATCAGCACACTCGAATTGGGTGATGCCATCTATTGATCCGCCTCCGCCACGACTTTCTTTCGACGGTCTGGAGACTGTCTGGAGGTAGATCTAGTCCGGAGAGGTGAAATGCACAACATAAGCACGTTTATCCCATTCCCCTCCGAACCGTCGAGAGACTCGCTCACATTCCACAGAAAAAATCGATTTTTTTTTTTTTTCGAAGTCAGCACAACCGCAGCCGGGGCTTACTGGTGTCCGTGTTCCACACCATCTGAGCCGCCGGGAGCGTCGACAAGCGTCGGTCGCCAAGTGCACAGTCACACCCACGATATGAAAGCCCCTAAAGGATAGCGCAGGTGCGGTGCTACTGTACTGTACACTGTAATACAGTAGCTGTTAGGCAACGCTATGTCCAGCAAGAACGTTACTGGAACCCCTTTTGTCAGGGCTATTTTTACTTGCGCGTTCGCACCACCATTTCCAGACGGGGCTGTTCGGTCCCGCTCGCTTTGCCAAGCGTTGATTCAGCAAATTGCGCAAGCATTGCATTCCTGTGCTGCACATAGGACAGGCACAGGCAAGTTGATGAGAGGGGAACTCAATTCATTACGCTGTACTGTATGCCAGTTGTAAACTTCGCCGCGGCGATAGGGATATCTCGGTTGACCAAGCCACAGCAGCAGATTTGCAGAACAAATGTATTGCGAAGTCACTGGCAAATTTTCACTGGTGCACCGGAGCCGAGATGACCCACATGATGTTTATTTCTTGATTTTTCGTTTCATTCGGTCCGAGTCCTTTCGTTTCATTTCATTTCAAATTTGCTAGCCCGAGCGCCTGACATGTGCAGTCATTCAGCTGGTTCCTGAAAGCCCACTCGGAAATAGACGTGCCAGCACATGTGCATGCGGGTGTGTGGCAGAGGGACGGCGTTCACCTCAAAACGCCCCGAAAACGTGCACGGGCGGTCGCGCTCATACATACACCATCACGTTCGCCACCAAAAAAGAGTAGCACCGCAGTTTCCCCACACAGCGCCCCTCAAAACACCTTACTATACCCATATAGAATATGGGCAACGGCCACGGACACGTTGCAAACGTAACTCGCGACTAGAACGGGTAGCGGAGCCATGACCGGTAAGCTACAAGCGATGCAGGGTAGAGGTGCGTGTATTGCGTGTGTCTCCTCGAGTACATACAAATGTACGGCTTTTTGTGATGTGGCGCACCCATGCCTGCGAAGAATGTCAAATACATGATCCAAAAGGCGAGCAGGTGGACCGGCGGTGATTGCACCATCATGACGCACTCCGTTAGCTTTGGACTGCTGTGTCATGCCGTACAGCGAACTCCCAGACCGCTACTTGAGGTGGGGGTGGCAGTACAGCACAATATAATACAGCACTCGGGGGCCGTGACCATTGAAACGTCTGGGGCATTGGACATCGATAGACTGACGAGGGGTCACCGGACCGGCGGATCTGCGGATCTGAGGGCCACGTGAACACGACCTTCGCGTACGTGACGGTCATTAGTTGCATCATTAGATGGCGCTGTTTAACCAGCTCTCATGATGCAATGCCGTTCCCTGGAGGCGGCGGAACCTGGGGGGAGTATTCTGAACTCAGTGATGACTCGTTGCGCAAGGTCTCATCCGTGCCTTGCCGAACAACTCACTCGCTTTGGTCAGGTCCAGGGGATGTCAGGGTGGGGTGGGGTGCACAAGTTTTTGTCATGTATAGTGGCGGTGGAGCGAAACAGCTTCGTTCGCTTCACTTTACGAGATGGCGCTGGGGTATCATGATAGTGTCGTAAGCATCTACAGAGGCCAAGCAGTTCGGTGCGGCGTACGACATTTGTATCTGTGCTCGGGTGAGTGTTGATTGTGTTGATTTTACAGCTCTTTGAGTCATAACGCAGACGAGAAGGGTTTGAGATCCGCCCCCTCCTCTGCGCCCTCCGTCATCGATCACAATCACATCAAAACTCGTGGTTGGTTGCGTTCTCGCGTCGTTCCTGTCCAGGTTCTCCTCTTCCCTCTCATGTCCGACAAGCGGCAGATCTCAATTCCGAATTTGTTCTTCTCCATTGATAGCGCCGCACGCTGTAGGGCAGGGTCAGATTTACGCGTTCGTTCCGTGAAGTTGTTCCATTTACAGTGGCGTGGTTTCTTCGTTCACGTTTTCCGTTTTCTTTCCGTCGATGGGGGAACACGCGCGTTAGCGGAAGGGAGAAGGATCATCGCGGCAGTCATCATCGTCGTGTGGTGCTCCATTCCAGGGCTCTACGGTATCAGCCATCCGACGTTCATCTCCGAACACATACCGTATTCCACATGTCACCGTCTCGGCTGATTCCTTGGCCTTACTCGCGCGATACGGACCGCACGACTCCCTTTTTTGTTGAAGCCGCATGGGGTAGAGAAATAGATCGCATGACCGAACTTATGGGTCGAATGCGTGACGCGGTGGATGTAACCCGATTGTGAGGTTAGGTGTATTCGGGAATGTTCTCGAAGAGTTCTCGAACGCGCGACCAGTCAATTCAACGCACTCTGCCCCCAAATGACAATCCAACTTTAGGAGTACACAGTCACCATGGCGGATGCTCTCAAAGCAGAGGGAAACAAAGCTTTCGCAGCAAAGGACTATGACCGTGCCATCGACCTTTTCTCCAACGGTCTCGATCTCGATCAAAACAATTTCGTTCTCTGGTCAAACCGCAGCGCAGCCAAGGCCGGAAAGCGTGATTGGGATGGCGCGCTCGCCGATGCAGAACAGGTACGTGTCTATCGTCGGTGCCTGTGACCTCCAATGTGACCTGAGCCGCCTCTCTTCCCGCACAGTGCGTCAAGGTGAATCCCACCTGGGCGAAAGGATATGCGCGCAAAGGTGCCGCTTTGCACGGCCAGCGACGCTACGTCGAGGCCATCGAGACGTATGAGCTTGGCCTCAAGATTGAGGACAGCCCCGCGATACGTAAGGGCTTGGATGAAGTCAAGGCTGCTAAGGGTGCGTTGGACTTGCCTCTTGCGATCTTCTCCCTGGATCGTGACTCACAGCATTACGACCACGCAGAGGCGGACGAACGCGGCGATGGAGCAGATGCCATGGGCATAGGCAGCATGTTCAGCGATCCGGGCTTGTTTGCAAAGCTCGCTGCTAACCCGCGAACGGCGAAACACCTCGCTGACACCAGCTTTATGCAAAAAGTGTGCACACTGCGTTCCGAATCTCCTCCTCGCCTTCCTCACACTTATACTTTTTTCAGCTCCAGCTCATACAACAGAATCCCCAACTGGCGCAGAGCCTGCTCAGCAGCGATCCGCGCATGATCGATGTCCTTGGGGCACTTATGGGCCTCGACATGCAGGGTTTCAGTCGGCCCGAAGGCTCGGATGAAGTCCCGCCGGGTGTGCCCAAGTCCGCTGCGTCTCCACCCTCTTCTCCTCCGCCATCTGCGAGACCCACACCAGCCGCGTCGTCCTCCAAGGTGCACGAGCCAGAAGATGTCAAGATGGCAGAGGCTGAAGAAGCAGAGGATAGTGAAGATGCAGCTGCGAAGAAGGCTGCTGAGGCCGAGAAGAAGCTCGGTGCAGATGCTTACAAGAAGCGCGATCTTGCGGCAGCCATCACACATTTCAGCAAGGCTTGGGAAACGTGGCCCAAGGACGTTACATTCCTAACGAATCTTGCTGGTGAGTGTATCGGTCTGTAGCTCGATGTGTATATATTAGCTCAACTCGCATAGCGGCGTATTTCGAGCAAGGCGATTACGACCAATCGATCGAGACATGCCAAAAGGCAGTTGATGAGGGCCGCGAGGTATGCCTAACATTTCCACCAGGCTCGTGATGACACTCATGTATTTCCTAGCTCCGCGCCGATTACAAGCTCATTGCAAAAGCGTACGGGCGCATCGGCTCGGCCTACGTCAAGAAGGAAGACCTAGCAACCGCAATCCGCTTCTTTGAAAAGTCCCTTACTGAACACCGCACGCCAGACATCCTGAATAAGCTCAAGGATGCGGAGCGCGCAAAGGCGGCCGCAGACCGCGCTGCGTACATTGACCCAGCGCAATCGGCCGTCGCGCGCGAGGAGGGCAATCGGTTGTTCAAGGAGGGCGACTTTGCTGGCGCTGTGAAGAGTTACACGGAGAGCATCAAGCGCGACCCAAATGACCCACGTGGATACAACAACCGCGCACTCGCATATACCAAGCTCGTTGCGCTACCCGAAGCGCTCAAGGACGCGGAGGAGGCCATCCGCGTCGATCCTACTTTCGGTAAGCCTCAGCAGCTGTGGCGGCGCAGGCGCTCCTCCCAAGGTTGCGATTATGCGGGACTGATTTCGATCCTTACCAGTCAAGGCACACATCCGCAAGGCGACCGTGCTGTTTTCGCTGCGTGAGCACACTAAGGCGCTCGAGGCACTCGACGTGGCGCGCGAGCAGGACGAGGCAGCGGGGTCGAAGAGTTCGCGCGAAATCCAGGAGCTCTCGTATAAGATACAGAACGCAAACAGCGCGGAGCGCGCAAACGAGACGGAGCAGGAGACAATGGAGCGCGCGATGCGGGACCCTGAAATTGCGGTGCGTCTCTCTCACTCGAAGATAATCCTTGTGGTAGCTACTGACGAGGTTGATTCATTATCGGTGACAGGGAATCATGACCGATCCTGTGATGCAAAGCATCTTGCAGCAGGCGCAGACCAACCCGCAAGCGTTGCAAGACCACATGAAGAACCCGACAGTGAGGAATAAGATTATGAAGCTCATAAATGCAGGTATTATCAGGACGCGGTGAGGAGAGGCACGCGTGTAGGCGAGAAGATGAGGAGCGTATTTGTACCGGCGAGAAAGGACAAGTTTGTTCGAAGGGTGTCATCATTCACAAGTTTGTAGGAAACGCGCTTTTGCACGACAGGAGCTTTTATTTTCTTCCTTTGTGGTTACCATCGTGACGCTTCATCCAAATTGCAGAAATATATAATCTAGCTTTATATTTCACTACAGCGCGATCACACCCAATTACCCGAAGACCACGTCCACCCCGCCGTGTCCGTACGCTCAAACACGGCCTGCGCGAGCGCCGCCTTGTGCTCGAGATCCTCCCCTCTCCCTTCGTCCCTCGCCCACCGCCACGCTCTGACTGCTGCATGCGCCTCCCGCAGATCGCTCATCCCTATCACAACGGGCATCCTTCCCGAAGCGAGGGCGACGTCTCCTAACACAGCTGCGCGCACGGACCACGCAACAGCGACAGCCGCCACGTCATCATCACCCTCCTGCACCTCCGCCACCGCCTTTGCAGCCTCTGTAGCAGCTGCGCGCACGGCGTCGGGAGCGGGATGCCACACGGGGGCAACGCGCGGCGGTGGGACGAGGAGACCCATGCCGAGCGGGGACGCTGCGGTGACAAGCGCGACGCGGGCGCGGGTGCGCAAAGCAGTGGCAAATGGGAGGAGCGTTGCGTTTTGAAGCGTCAGGTGAGCGTAGGTTTGTACTGCGTCTAAGGGACGGCCCGTGCGGCGGAGGACAAGGAGCGCCGTGCGGAGGAGCGCGGGGAGGGGCAGACCTAGATCGGTGTTTTGTCGAATGGGTCGCGGTGGAGTTTGTATCAGATGAGTGGAGTGGTGGAGTGGTGTAAGAGGGGAAAGAAAGAGGACGGACCGCATATTCCGACGTGTCGGATCAGACCCTCTGCTTGGAGCTCGCGCAGGGCCGAGATGGCTTCGAGCACGCGCTCGTCGTCGCCCGCAGTGCGGACATTGCCCTGTGTGCCTGTGCCGCTGCCTGCACCCAGTCCCGAGGCACCCGGCTCGCACGACTCCTCCGCAAGGCCATACGCCGCCGCCTCGGCACCCAGCGCAGCCGCATGGTTTCCCTGCGCGCGAGGTGCGACACATGATGCGATGAACTCGATGTCGTGGACGTAGACGACGTCGAGGTATTGCGTGTGCATGCGCCGGAGCGAGCGGCGCACGCTGCGACGGACGCCGTCGCGCGAGTAGTCAAAGTCGGCCGCAGTTGGCCCGTAGCGCCCGACTTTGGTCAGGAGCTGGTAGGCGCTGCGCGGGAACTCGTGCGAGAGCGCTTGTAGGGCCGTGCCGAGCACGGTCTCTGAGTTGTCGTACCAAGGCGCGGTGTCGAAGGCGCGGATGCCGTACCTGTGTGTTGTGTGTGCGTGTCATCGAACGTATTCGTTTTGTTTTGGTGGTCAGACGCGGTAAATCGAGGCTTACCGCAGAGCGAGCCGGATGGTGCGCAGTGGCACATCGGTGGACAAGTTGCTCTCCTCAGTGTATTGGCGTGACCATGCCGCGGCTCCAAAAACCAGCTCGGGTAGATCGAACGGTTCAATCCTTTCTTCCTGTAAATCGCACAGGAGGACAGATCCCCTCCTAGTTCACTCTCGGGTTCGATATCAAACGAGACGCGCATACCAGAAGTGGGCCAGGAGTCGGCTTGTCTTCTGGACCGTCAGGTATAGAATCGATTGGTGGGAAGGTAATGTCCTCGTCGGCAGAGTCGAGTCGTATTCCCATGTTTGGGGTCAGTGAGTTGGGTACCTCTTATTGATTGGAAGACTAGTGAAACCTCGACAGCGGACCTGCCAAAGAACCAAGAAAGTGGCACAGGTTATTTTCCTCCAGAGTCCCGAGTCGAAGTGAAACAAACTTCGAAGCGCAACGTGGCTTGTTCTGAATAAATCCGGTTGGTCGTCGATTGTCTTGCGTTAGCAAGGAAGGAATGCACAGATGGAGATAAGATTACAAGGTGCGGATACAAGGCTTTTTTTAATACATGATTACGCGCCTAATAGGTAAGAAAACCACCCGACATCGAAAGGAGCGAGAAGAGGTCATATCGATGGGACCAGTGTTGTGGCGAGGTGCCACTAACAAGCAATAAGTTGTAGTGGTCAGGAGATGATGGAACGGGCTCTATTGTGGTGGGTGTCCGTGAAGGTGATTGGTGGCGGAGAAGGTTTAACCAATCGAAGGAAGAAATACATAAGAAGAAAACCATACATCGGATCTCAAAGGATAGCCAGGGGCACTTAGTACATGGGGACGGGGAAGGGGACGGAGTGGCGAGTCGCAACAAGGACTCGGGAGAGAAATGGGCGTCGGCGTCAGGGGCGGGTGTTGTACTCCCCCCGGAATGGAGGCACGCCGTTTTCAAGTCGACCACGGACGCTCACCCTATGGCGTTTTCATCTTTGATAGTGAGAGGTAACGGCGAGCCATACGAGATGAGTAGAGCTTGTCGGTACCTGTTAGTCTGCCCCCGGAAATGAGTTCGCGGCGACTTGTATTCTTTTAAAATTTCAGACACAAACAGACACTGTGTTTACTACTAGTAGTTTGTGGCAAAGCAACGTGGTCGGGTCCTTTTGATTCAAGGTTCAAGGTTCCTTGGACTGTGGTGTTCTGGATTCACGCCTCGATCGAATAAATGGTTTCTTTCGGGTCGGTTTTACTCACCTTGTGCATATCTATCATCATCGCACTGGGGCCGCCTCCCCGATCATAGACCCCCCGTCCATGTCTGCAGATAGGAACCCTTCTTTACCAGTGCTTAAGTGACAGGAAAGACAGAACTTGAATATTTGAGCGCTTGACTTTATTCATTCCTTTGAACCGGCAGAGGCTTTGCCATCCGATATCTGACCAGATTGAAACACTTTCTCCTGTGATCGCCAGCTTCTAAAGCCATGCATACTCACACCCGTCACAACGGGTGATCGATGTCATTATGGCATAGGCTGCGGATCGCATGGTTCACCTTCCACAGACCAATTCGGCTGTCGTCACTATGATCTCTGGTGGCCATGGACAGGGAACGAGATAGCCAATACGGGAGCTACCCTATACCAGTGCGATCAGGCAGTCTTCTCGTGCCTCGTGTAAAGGCAAGAGATCATTTCGAAGTTCACCAACTGCGGTGTGTCTTTTGCTAGACAAAATGGCAAACGCGTGGGCCCCCTTGCTGGTCGATGAGTACGGGCAGGACAGAATTACCATGTCAAGACCCGTCCTCTTATCAACGCAACGTATAAGATCCGTGAAACAGGGGAGACTTCTTATTCCCAGAAGCACTAACTTAGAGAACTTTCACTAACCATCAATGGTATGGGCAACGCCGTTATTCAGGACGCCCAGGATCATTAAAGAACTGGCCACATACTGTTGTTGCCTTCGTGTTCCTTCCGTCAGACGCTCTTCTTTTTCACCCGTCTCTCGATCTGAGAACTTACGTGCTCGCGTGAAATCTGTAACACAAGTCGATCTGTGGCCACATAGACACTGGATCGAATGCTGTAGGGCTATGTGACTGAACCAATCGAAGTTCTTGAGTGAGATACGCCTCAGGGTTCGCACATACCCGAGATCGTTGGCACGTTACCACCACTGTGACGAAGCCATCGGCCTCACTTGCACGTCGTGTATACACCGATTTCAATCAAGCAGGGACGGGCTATCAAGGGGCTTGGTCGGCGCCAAATTAAGTCGAGGTTCGCCTCTACCTCCCGTCTTGCGATCATCACGGACTCTCCGCGTGCATCCCAGCACCGGGATGGAATTTCCCAATGTGAAGGTGGCTCCCGTCACGTCTCAGGCTACACGCGCAACGAAATCAAAGAAATAAGGAGTGTTGTCGTCTACATATGTGATAAACGAACCTTACCGGCCATGATTATTGCTATACAGTCGAACTTCTCTTAACCCATACCTCTGAGAACGCATAACCCCTCAAATCCCATACATTCTTTCAGTTACAAACTTGAGTTTTAGGCTGTAGTGACACCCCCAAAGCCCATACCCCTTGATAACCCATAGCTCAAAGTTGTGACGGAGGGGTATGGGTTAAGAGAAGTTCGACTGTACCGCGTTCGTTGTATAATTTCCGAGATAATGCGTGACATGCTTGACTCCTTTCCAGCACCTCATAGACAGAGATGTTTGGTCGCCCTGGCACGCCGCAGATGCGCGAGGGGAAACAATTTCTGAGTTCTGTGTACGCGCTGCATCAGATCGCAGTGGGCAAAATGGGTAAAATTGAACAGCCAGGGATGACTCCGCAGTGACAGCCGACCGTTGGTGATCAATTTCCTATTTTCGGTGCCGACTTCGCAGCAGAGCCTGAACCTGGGCAATCGATACAAGCTGAAGAAACCGATCCTTGCCCTGGAGGGCAAGGAATCCTTACGGCAGCACAGGTTACGCAACGTCTGGTGGAGACAGCGTGCAAGTAAGGCTTATCCTCTTGGGGAATAGTCAGTATCCACTCGGTCGTGGTACGTTACCAACCTAGTGCAATTAATCCCGATGACTTTTGGCCATCAATTCTGGTAACTGAGGCGTCAATGTCGATAGCGATGCGAATATTAGTCCACCACGCTGCAGCAGATGATCCAATCACACAGGAAATACGAGGCGCAGAAAGACATTAGGGATAGACATTGAATGCCAATTCAAAGAGTACTGCGTTAGTGGACAGGTCATTAACCACGATGGCCTCCCAAATTTAAAGCCTATCACGCGTCCAGCTGTACACATCGGATTATCAGCCCGACGTCATGCCAACGAGCAGAAGCCACGGGACAAACCTCTTTTCGAACTTCTGATTGACGGCCATCAACTTGACATTCTCATCCTGCTTTACGTTGTTCCAGGGAGTAGGATTAGCCTTGGTCCAGACGACTACAGATATGGGTTCAGTGTTCGAAAAATGAGGGTGAGGCTGTGCTCACCACTGGGGCCGCGCGCGAGGCGAGTGAGGTACCACGCACAGCCAACCACTGTCACACCTACGACTGCGAAGCTGCAGGAAAGGGACATATGTCGGGGAATGCGTGTGGGTTGTATGAGGACAGCGCTTACATTGGAATGGCCTGAGATGGCAAGAATCAGTGTCGCTGAGATTTTGGACGGGATTAGAAAGAAGGTGCGTACCTCAACGGCCCACCAGTTCCTCATGAAAGACTTACGCACAGGTCCTGGCATTTCTAATAAAGACAAGTATTTGGGTGGTGTTGTAGAGCGAGAGCGTGCGGTGTTTTTGGTGGCTGGCCTTGTCGGCCGACAGCGTTCAACCTCGCTTGTTCCCGAACAATTTTCTCACGTTATCGATTCCGATCCGGCTTGCTCCGAACCGCCAAAGTACACTCAAACGTGAAGGACTGCTTGTGCTGAGTCGTACCCAACTTGTTACAATTCCGACGTCGTGCTTGGACAGACCATTTCGGATTCAAAGCATTATAACCTCAAAGTAAGTAGTCTATGCGGCGACTCCATCTACTGGAAAATGCTGTCTGTATCAAGCGGAAGCTTCACGTATCCCGCTCTTACAAGATGGGATCCCCCAAACTTTCCATGACACGCCGCCTCAAGAGAAGGCTCACAGTACGCTATATGTTCAAGCATTGTCCGTCGGCGCAAAACTTGTGACATATGCGTTATGAATACTAGGCCTCCATGATTTTGAGTCGAACCGGTTATCCTCCTTTGTCTTGGCGCGAACTCAGGACTCAGAGCGTCCCTACCTCGTTACGTCCTTATAGTATGGTTTGCTCCCCAGGAGCATGCTCGACAGGATCGTGATGGTACCTTGGGTTTGTAAAGAGTGCGCTCACAATCACCAGTAAACATCTCCTTGGAGATTTTCCACACGAAAGATGAAATACGGCAAGGTGTTGTCACGAGTTGCGTCTCCCATATCTGGAGTTCCCCGGGCCGGCGCTTACAGACATTGCCCCTATGGTGAATAATTTCTGCGTGAATTTTCCAGTGACCCATTGAGAATTTCGCAGGTCCATGGAATGTCCCTCGTGATGCTTGAGGGAATATCACCGTGTCAGCGGTGGGATAGTCCCCGCATAGTGAAATTGCGCTTCCCTTACCAGAACCTTGTGGGTCACCCAATTTAGACCGACGGCATCTCCAGCATTGCGCAATCTGCCACCGTGAAACGAGCTCCTACGAAGGCGGAGAGGTGTAAGGATCAAAGTCGACCAGCTATCGGACGTGACTTAAGCCGGAGTTTCTGTCAAGGAAATGACTTAGCGCACTAGACTTGAGCGATTAACAAGCCTAGCGCCATGACGGAGACCGGCGTGCAAACAATGTCTTTATGTTCCACACGTCGCACAAGACCAGAAAGCACATGCAACAAATGGTCTCGAAAGAAAGGCAGTAAGGACTGAAGTACCAACCCGCCAGCCCCATCTCTGAGGGCGGCGCTTCTTGCCTGTGCTGACAACGATTCCGAACACGGCGTTCATCTGGCTGTCGTGTTCGTCTCCATTCTTCGGGCTCCAAGCTTCAGCTCCAAAGGTACAATAGCCACCGGATGGTCCTATCAGCCTCTCTGGTAGGAGGGACTCCCTTCTTCTCCCAGCGCTACGGTCCCCAACTCCGATGCAAAGCCGGCGGTTGTGTATTGACTTCCTGTGACGGCGACAAGAATTAAAAAACTTTCCGCTGCTAATGCCGCCCTCTTCCAGTTAGAATAGGAAAAGGAAAATGACATCAAATCGCGCAAGAGGCAACAGCAGCAGCGCGCGCGATTACCATACATGTCACAACCCGTCGTGCACAACGGACACAACTTCTGTATCGCAGAAGTAAGATTAAAGAAGACCCCTCCTTATGCTTTGCTTGTCTAGGTCCAGTACGAGAGAGACGGCGATATACGATACGATCGTGACAAGACGGAAAAAAAAAATTCGAGCGCGGGCCCTAGCCCTGGTGGCTTGGGACCTTCTTTTTGATCCTCACCTGTCGATGGTTCGACGTACGTGTACAGTAGTGCGCCAGTGGGCTCTCAACTTCGGTTCGCAGAAGCGCTCCGTCGGCCGCCGGGAGAAAGAAGGGGTGTTGTTCTCTGGGGTTGTGGTGCGTTGCGGTCGGTCGGAGCCAGGGGTTCACTGGCAGTTGGGTATTGGGAAGGAAGCCCAGTTCTACCGCCGCCCCGGAAACATCGCTGACCTGGCCAAGCCTGGCAACTCAAGACCCCCTTGTGACCTGCAATCCGTTGTACTGTAAGAGTTTCAGCCTTCGGGTATCAGCGTGTGCTCCACTACTGCAACTAGTGTTGTGGACCGCCTCTTTTCTATGGCACGCTTTTTTTTTTAATTCTGTTCCAGTGACAGCGACTTGGAACCGATCGTAAAAACTGGCAATAGGAGTGGTGTTAGTACGACGGCGTTTTGTGCCACAGCGGGATTTTAGACTTGCCGTCTCTACTCAAAAAATTTTCAAAAGACGTACATTGACCGGGGCTTTTCTGCATTCATTGAATGTTGCATGTGCATTCCACAAGTGCCTCAGCCGCAGAATAAAATTTTAAAAGGTCCGGTCATATATGACGGGCGGTTGGATAGACACCGAAATTGGCACAAACGATTATTTTTCTTTTGTTATAGGGCAGCCTTAGTATTTTACTGGGCTATCTTACAACTGTTCGAAGTTATCAGTGGGCAACGACCCGAAAACCACTGGACGTTCTGATATGAATAACTACATAAATACAATGCAAGAATATAACGTGCTGTATGAACGCTGCCTAGACCTAGTGTATACTACACAACGCTCGCAATGGAGAGCGATTATGGGCGCGGACTGGACTGAATTGGACATCCGCATCAGGATTTCTGACTGGTCAAGGAAGGATTGATAAACAAGATGGAAAAGCAATGACTATGACCGAGAGCAAAAAAAAAAAAGAAAACAGGAACCAAAGCAAGGAGAGAAGCAAGTACAAGTGAGACGATGGAGACGACAATGCAGAGACAGAAACGGAGGCACGACCCGGATGGAGGGGGGAGGGGGGGAAGCGGCGCGGTGCGACGAAGTTATTTATCCCACCTCTTCCTAGCCGACCGCGACGGTGGAGCCTCTTCGTCGTCGTCAGGGTCAGGGTCAGGGTCGTCGCTCTCCTCGGGCTCGGGGCGTGGCCTCTTCCGTCCTCTACCGCGCCACGTCATCTCAGGATACTCACACTCCCTGCACCGCTTCGCACATTGCCTACACAGAACCGGCGACGGATCAGCGCCCACGAGACAACCATGACGCCAAAAATAAAATAAAATAAAAACAAAAACTCACTGGCAAGTGGGGTCCTGACGGTCACCGGGCAAGGGGCGGCACTGTATCTTCCGCCGACGACAGAAGAGACACGCCAACTTGGCCCGCAACACGGGGCGCTTGCGCCCCACTAGAGGCAGACAGAAAGCCGACTCGAGAGCACTCTTACTGTCGCGTGAGGACGTCGCCGGAGCGCCCATCGAAGATGACGGTCGCGATGATACTGGTGAGAGTGGGCTTGATACCGTAGATTGGTCTTCCTTGGCGGATCCCGGCAACGCAGGTTGCAGCTGAGCGCGACGGGGCCTCTTTCGTAAACGTTTGCAATCGGCATGTTTGCAAGGGACAGGAGAGGGGGGGCTTACCTTACGGAGGCGCGGGAGAGTGTCGTAATCCTGAGTTGTGTCCCCAGGGAAGGGCTGAGTTAGTGTGTGAGCTTGCGGTGTTACGACAGATCCATCTTGTGCCGGCACCGATGCACTGGGAGGCGTTGCGGAGGAAACAGGGGGCTGAGCTTGCGTAGATGGCGCCAAGGTGGGAAGCTGTGGCAAAGCCGGGCATAGGTCCCCCGCCGCCACAACAGCAAGAGATGTCGATGTGGACTGGTTAGTACTCAACGCTGACTCCGAGGCGCCGATCGTGGGGCCCCGCGTGTTTCCGAGGACAGGCGTGCAAGCAGGTGGCACCTGTCGTACCTGCAGTTCCTGCGGCTCAAGAGCGTGCGCAATTGACGAAACGCCTGATTGCAGGGTGCCTTGCCCAGGTGAGATTGGGGTGTCATGCTTCAGCACCTGATATAGGGAACTGTGGCGCAAAGGCACCGGCGCCAGGGGCGACGGTGTGAATGACCCAACGTGCAAATGACGTTCAGTAGGTAAAAGAGTCGATTGTGAGAAGCCATCGCTCAAAGGGTGGACGAGCAGAGAATTATTCGGATATGGAGGGGGTGGCTCATCAAATACTGCCAAAGGGTCAGGGTTCATCACGGATTCGATTTGCGAGAGCCCGTCATAGTTCGCAAGGCTAGACGTGCTACCTCGATAAGATTGAAGTAGCGATATGTTGCTGGGCATGGCCATGCGAGAAACACCCTGAATGTATGGTGTGGGATACGGATGTTGGGTTGCAAGCTAACTTGGCATAAGCACGGAGCAGGATATGGGGACGAGGGAGACGTACTTGTTCGCGCAAAGAAGCCTGCTTCTGCTCGCGGTCAACACGGGATTCTCGATGATACGCACTATGAAGCGGCAAGGCTTCATGCATGTTACCGAGACGGTGACGGTCAGATTGTAATGTTTCCTGTCCAGAACGCAACGTCGGAGGTTGTATTATTACGGGCTCAAGAGGGCACCACGCCGCGGAGGGCGTGACCAAAGGCGTAGTCCATTCGTAGCCAACAAAGATATTGTTTGTCTGAGGAGCGAACTGGGGAGAGCCCATGGAGGTACTGGTCACGGATGCTGTGTACTGGAGGGAACCGTAGCAAGTGCAACGGTCATGGATTGGGCACGACATCAAGGCGAATACGAATGAGACCAGGCAGATGAGTCGTCGAATACCAAGGAGATGAGAGGTAAGGAAGAGAAAGGAACGTCCGCTGAGTTCACACGGCGTATGCGTCGGCCTTTAGGCCATCCTGGAGGAAGACACTAGTCTGAAAAAGAAGCCAGCCTGGGGATCATTGACGGTGATAATTGTTTATTCGTATTAGCGATTGATCGAGGGGTGAAAAAAACCAAGTAAATCGAATTTTTTGACACTACACACGCTTCCTGGCATCAAGCGCTCTCAAAGGCCCCGTTGCCTTATTTACGACATATTTTAACTCTTTTGGGGGGCATGCGCCAGTTGGACGTGGACGCCTATCGCGACCGCTTAACCAAGCGGGCGCGGTCAAAGCACGTCTGAGGCCGCACGTGGGGGAATGTGTCTTATCTTGGACCTTGGCTAGCCAAAAAATCACGATTCCCATACAGACAAACTGGGCCAGACCGATCCCCGGGCGGCGGTGAGGATGGACCCCAAGCGAGCATTGGTAGGTGGGAAAGAGGGCGACGCGACAAACACGCGTCCCAAGTCACAGGACAGATACGAAACATCGCCGCAGATGTCGACTGGAAGTACCTAAAATGCTGCCTCACATGACATTCCAAGAACCATCTGGTGATGCTGTATGCTGTTGGATGGCTGAACGGACTATATTGCAATGTCCTTGGTTTTCAACATGCCACGCTAGTGGCAGTGGCAGCAACTGCGCTTTGCCTGACACGCAGATAGATCTGGGGACCCAGCTGCCGGTCTCAGGCCTGGAGACCGGTGTCACTCACGGTGATTATGTAACGGGGACTTGCGACACTCGCACGGGCCGCCGTGATGTCCATTACTTAAAATGGAGGAGCGCCTTTCCAGAATTGGTCGTCAACCACAGGGATGGGCGCTCCTACTGCCACGCCGCCCGCTGCCCTGCGATGTAGGGTTTTCAGCTCATGCAATGGGACAGGGCCCAGGGCAGCATCGACACTCACATAATTGTAAGAGACCCCGATTTTACAGGCCGCATATTAGTTGGCCCTACCAGCTGACAAGCTCCCCTCTGACCCTAAACTAAAATGATTCGAAAATGACCGTGGTCTTATGCCTACCGAAGTTCCAGACCTACGTTATTGAGAGTTTGTGAGCACGTGGCAAGGAGGCATGATGGTAACAAGTTAGTAAATAATTAGGGGAAATGGTCGGCGCGAAGGCAGCTTATCTCCTTTGAGATGGTCAATTCAAAAGGGTACCTCCGGCGCACTCCGGGGTGAGGTAAGGCCGTGTCGTCAAACAAAAAGGAAAGCACTTTGACAGAAGTTTCCTTGATTGTATTAGCACTTGAGATAATAGAGATATGGTTCCCAGTACGTAGCGATAGCGACGCAACTGAACGAACACAGAACCTGCGCCTTCCCTGTCTAATTTTCGGTCAGACGGTCAGAGTTATTCTCCCACTGAAGAGCCTCCCACGGTCGATTGCACTTCACCTGAGGAAAGGTTTGCGCCTCGGCGAGGCATGAGACTAACCACGATGCAATGGACGTCCTGTCGTTCAACCATGGAGTGCCTGACAGAGCCGCAGAGCGCAATGCCGACGCGGCCGCATCCCACCTTTCCACGAATGAACCAGCTCCGAGTTGCTTAGTGTCATGCAAAGTACATACTTATATCATATGGTGTTGTACTAGCAGCGATCTTTGGCCTCACGGTGCTATTGTATGAGGCAACGTAATGCGTGTGATTATTCCAAGATATCCATAGGCAAGTCGAACTTTCTGTCAAAAAGCCTACACCACAATCTCGGTCTAGTACCTGGTCCTCAAAAAAAAAACATTCCGTAACCCATTGTTGCTCGATAACCAAGAAAAGAAGGTCGCCGACGCTGTGCCACACTCGATCAGGCAGGGGCGTTCCAGAGAAAAGGGTTCTCTGTCTACCTCAGATCCAAATCGTTGGGTGAGTATCTTTTCCCATCCCGCGGATGCACAAGGACGATTCCTGCCGGTCTATGCATCTGACAAGAAATGCATGCATTGGCAGGATTCGGTCACGTGCTTTAATAGTGTAGAATGGAGGCGCACCATCCGGATCTCGATCAGGGGGCCATCTACTCGGGTAATGGGGCAATCATAACATAATGATGTTCTTTCAACTTTCCACTGTACGGTACCGCACTAGTGCTCTGGAAAGTTACATCCCACCCCCACTCCGTACCTACCTCATGGAAGGGCTCATCAGATATGTGGACATAAACGGACCTCCGTCTCTCATGCATTCAGGGCATTGAGACACAAACACAACGTGGCCGAATGGCCAGGCCGTAGACATCGGTCCAACGAAAAAGGGTTCAAGCTCAAGGTCCTGTGTAGGAGGGTAGCTCGCTGCCGGACTAGTTCCGGTACCAAATTTGCGAGGTACTGCCCGCTGCTAACAACTGCACATCCATCGCAATTTTGCTTCTTTACCGAGAGACTCAGGCACGCAATCGATCATCTCGCTGCGGTGGGGTCGAGCCACTGTCGAGCCACAGACTAGCCCTGCAAATACTAAGGGGAGGTTACAGCATCGCATGGCAAGTTGCGCAGCCACGGTTACCACGCCGCTACGGCGTACTGCGCACCTTCGGTGGAACACGGTGCCGACAGCTGGCAGCTATGATGGCAGTGCTGCCATCCGCATTCGACATCAAAGGAAATTTTCGGATCACCTGTCAGTAACCTTGGGCGGGCACCCCGTAGATCAATAACTACAAAAAAGGCTTTTTCTCCACAGAAAAATCCCAGGCACTGCAGATCATACAGACGGGGTTCAGCTCCAGACGTGATCACCGGCAGTTCCAAGTCCAGATGGGGTTGACACGCTGCGCCCACGTTTGCCATTAGTTTCCTCAGAGACCCGTGGGGGTGCTAAGTTGGTACCTGTGTGTGCAAGTCGTCCAGTCATTGTCAAGCGTCGGGGCATACCGGGTATGTGGGGTACAGTGCCCATGATTGCGCTCTTGGGAGCGCGAAGGATGAGGCCCCCTAGAGATGAGTCTCTGCAATAGCGTCACGCTTTGGATCTACTCAATTCGCCTGCTTCAACGGTACAATAACCCAACCTTCATTTTGGTTGCCCACCGTGTCACCTCAGATTGCGCATGCGTGCATGTGAGACGTACGGCGACAGTGGTGGACTCGTCCGAGTGTTCTTTTTGTCTTTCAATCGAGCTTCTAGTGGGAAAACGAGGATGATCGGACGATCATCACGCATCATCATCTCAGCAGTCGCTTGCCAAATAACTCAACGTCCGCAAGTCAGGTACTGACCCCATCACGGTTGCTGACAGCAAGCGAGGAGATACAGTACAAGCACTTATCGACGCAAATCCCGACCAGGCACCGACTGCCGAGAAGCCCTAGGATCCGGACGTCAATGCCTTTGAGTTTCGCCGGCATGTGAGTCAAGAGCGTCGATGGCGACGGAGGACAATTGCAAAGCGGTAGTTGTGTCTGTGTCTCAGGCTGAATGGGCTCTGATCGTCACAGTTGACATAAGCGCTGATAAGTACGGTGTCTAGGTCTTCGTATTTTTTTTTCTTAAATTTCTCTGCACAGCACAATCTCATTGTTGGCCTTCAATGGGCTTACATGCCAATTTCGATGGGAAAGCAAGTTTGTAGGGAGGAGCAAAATTTCTCCATGAATTGTCTGCAGAAATCCTAGCCACGTGGTACTTTTTTTTACTCCACCCAAGTCCGGTTGGAACATCGGAGAAATTTATTCATTTCCACCTCGCACCACTCGCACCTCGATAGATAATCTCTCCCCAGTGATCCACCAGAGCGTGGCAGTTCTTTGATTTTGACCATTATCCTTGTCATCACAACCGTCCTTTTGCTCTTTTCCCCCATCCGGTCACATGGAATGCGGTCGAGACCACAATTGCTCACAACGCGGGGACTTAAAATGTTTGGCCGGAGCCCTTCAAGTTGTCACTCGCAGTCCACCAAGCATCCTTCTCACCTTTGAGCTTTTACCGGATTGACCCACTACAGTCCCACCACACACTGCACTGGCACGACACATGTCACTTTAGCTTCCAAAGACTTCGTCCGCCTCCGACTATTTCGTTCCGGTCATGTGCTGGTCAAGGGCCTCCCTCCCCCCCGCTATGTCATCTCCACGACTCCACCTCTGCAAAACAGATAACGAGGATTCCAGTATTGCTATCGTGGTGGCTCCCCATGCTCTGGGTTGCCCATTCACATAAGCGCACCTGACTGACCTGCAATATATTCCTCTTCGCGCAGTGAGTATCGCCCTCGCCTTTATCACCTCCATTTTCTGACGAGTTTGAATCCCAGTAATTATTATCGGTCATAACCGGCCCTATACCACTACCAGCCATGTAAATCCTAGTGGCAAACACCCATCAAAGTTAACCAGGTCGTGAAAATGGCGCGACTCTAGAGAGCAGAGTATGATGTCGAGCAAGCGGTGTCTCTATTTCATTCGCCTATACTATAGTATGATCGACCCTTCCTCCCCCAGTACGTTGTGGTGGGACTGGGCATCTCGATGGGGGAACCATGGCGTTAGGTGCGGTGCCGTCTAACCCGGTTGTGTTGTCCACTCACGGATCGATCCATGATTAATCATTACCCGGGGACTATCACAAAATGGACTCACAAAATCACGGCGCCAAAACGATGGACAATGATACGGGCTATCCATCGGCCCAATTAGTGCGAGTGATTATCACCGAGTATAATTGTTTCACGTTCATCCCCGGGCCATGATCAATCGGCCCGAATCGTCGAAATGACTTCGGAAGGTCATACGGCGTTACGCAGAAGGAGATCCCAAAGGACTGCCCCATTGGCCAGAAGAGGGGTCTAGCTTGTCTGTCGTCCGTGAGATGATAACACGGTCAGTGAGCGAGTATTTTTTCTCATGATCGTCAAGGGTGGGGGCTATTCAGGTTCTGACGGTGCGAACATAGAAGGGTCAAAATATTGTATTGTTCGTCGGTACCAATCTACAAACCCATGTACGAATCTCTTTTAATTTCAGCCATTAAATTCGATTTTTTTTTTTCTTCATTTTTCTATCAGAACGTGCTTTGAAACAGACTCTATAGATGACTTAGGTTCAGAGTCAGGGTTGGTTTTGGCTCTCCGTGTCCGACGCGACGCGATAGCGTCGCTCTATAGGCGCATTGCTCCCGAACAGTTTCAAACCGGGTTGGGCCGACTTCCTGACGCAAGTCATCCAACTTGAAGCCTATACAGTACGACAGTTGCTCCCACGAATGGGATAGCACCCAGAGGCACAGTGGCGATATTAATGGCGCCCAGTAGCCACGTGCTCTTGAGCAACATCTTCACATTGGAATTTGCGTTTCCCAGAGCCCAGAGCAAGACGCAGTGTCGTTGACAACAAGGAGGCTGGCGATATACAAATTAAATCCCAGTCCACTAGTCGTCTGCAAGGCCACTCACTGTCCATCGGTCCACGGGCAGACATCCATTTGGCATCAGGTTTGTCCGAAGAACGCTACGCCTTGGCTGTTATTCTGCAAGTGGATGATGGCAAACACCCCGAAAGTTACCACTGGTGGCTGCGGCTCCTATTGTAACGACATAGACGACACATCAACGCATAAGAGTGGAACGGTGTCTGTTAATGGAGTCTGGTATTTGATACATGGGATATGAAAACTTACCAGTGCAGAGGAAATATTTAAATTCCACGGCCTGGTTGATAGGTACCTCAGATAGGTTTTCATCTCATCGTCGTGTGAGCACATTGCTCAACTTCACACCTTCACACGCGCTACTAAATGCGTCCACAATATTGATTGGCGCTGCTTGCCAAAAGCGAAAACGCATGAATAGGGTCATATGATAAAGGGGGGGCATAGGGAGGCGCTAAATAAGTTAAACTTAAACAAAAGGAGTCAAATGCAAAGGGAAAAAAGATACCCCATCATCATAGTATTGCAAAGAAACAAGAAATCGAGAGGCGTAAATACCTGGAACGAATGGTTTTCGGCCTCTGTGTCCAAAGGTAGGGTGGGATTGGCGGATTTCAACACAGTACTTTTCGACGCTAGTCATTCAAGAAAGATAAGACATAACTTGGTACTAGGAAGGGGGGGTGGTCGAGGGAAGGGGCTCTGCCCAGAATGAAGACGAAGAGAAACGAGACGAAAGATGCACGATGGATATATATGTCAAGGGGAGAGGGGTCATTGAGTGCTCTTCTGTCCGAAAAGGGAGGTATGAAGATATGTTGAGAGGGAGTCGGGTCGGCCATAGGATCGTGGAGGTAGGAAGTTAACAAGTGAAGTAGAACGGAGGGAGGTGGGTGGGACATGGTACAGACAATAATGATACCAACAACTCATCAACATTTTGTCCGATAATTCAAAAGAGTGGAATTGGGTTGGAAGGGAATGAGGGTTGGACGTACCCAGAAGACAAGAAAAGTGCCATCACCTACAACATCACGGAAGTGGGAAAAATGATCTCATTTACACGCTCTACCTGCTCAAGCTCAGGGAGATACCACGCGGTCCACGCACCGCCTGCAAGGTAGCACGGTCCCCTGTTGCTGGTGTACATGGGTCTGGGCTTCAACCGTGACGCCCTCTTCAGCAGCCATGCGCTGGCGCAACCGCGCGAGCTGGCGTTCCTTCGACACAAAACCCTTCTTCTGCTCCTCGGCTTTATTGTTGTTCGCTTCCCCAGTTGACTGGCTTTCGGATGAGGCGCGGACGCCAGACCATGAGAACGCCGATGGGAATGGCACAAGGCTCGCAAGGTTCTGCAGGGTAGCGAATGGGCGACCGCCCGCGCTCGTATTTGCGTCAGCCGACGATGACCTCACTGCAGTCTCGCCGGGCGTAGGTTGCCACCGAGACTGTGCCGAGGACCTAAGTGTGCGTCTGATATCATCAGTTCAACAAAGATGCGGGTACCGTGTTGTACTTACATATTGGAAGATGCGCTTGCATTTGTTGTGGGCTGAGGAATGAAGGTCGGCACAGACACGGCCTTCGTGATCGGTTGCGGCAGGAACGAGGGGCGCGATCCCCCACGCGTATTCGACGGTGAATTGCGAGGCGGCGACGGTGAGGCACGAGGAGAGAACTTGGCATCCTTGGCGAGCCCCTCGAAACGCTTCAGTGCAATCGCACGGGGGATGGAGGAGGGAGATGGTGGCGAGGTACGGGTGCGGGAGGTGGGGTACACAATATGAAGTGGGAAGGGGGTTTGTTCATCATCCTCGGACGCAGGCTCGTAATATGGCATGGAGTTGTGCACCGAGGGAGGTGTTGTTGGTGAGGGTGATTGTGAGGACTCAGGCGAGACAAAAGTAGGGGGGATCTTGAACGTGAATTTGATCCCGCCCTCGTCTTCCTCGCCTATAAACTCATCTTCTGTGCCCGTCCTCACGGTGTCCTCAAATTCCTCCTCTTCCAGGACGACCCCGAGCCCTGAACCAGTCGAAAGTATAGAATCCTTCGAAGGTAGTGACTCAACCTCGATCCCCACGTCTACGGGGAGCACAAAGGGAGGTAATTCATCGCCGTCGTCTTCAACTGCACCGAAGAAGCCTCGGGAAAACGGATTCGAATTCGTAGTGTCCGGACGAGCAGCTGGGTTTGGCGGCGAGTCACCAATGTCCTCAAGGCAACCAAAGAACCGATCAATTTCCTCTGGTAAATGTTGCTGGGAAGCTGCATGAGGCATGCCTTTCACAGGGAAGGACCACTCGCGGGAAAGGGAGGAACGTTTCGTGTGCATTGGAACGGACGTGGATGAAGACGTGCGAGTGGGTGAAGACGCCACGGTGGAAGCTAGATGGACTGTCGAGCGTGGGATATCCTCCAGAGAGCTGAAAGACGATCCGTCGTGTGAGATGAAACTTTCGTCACCCTCTTCCTCGTCTTCGTAACCCATTAGGTGGTTCTCTTGATCCGAGTAGGCCTCCTCATCTTCGTCGACTTCCTGGACGGATTTGAGTTCGGAGCCGGTCAACCCGTGGCCGTCAAGTGAGTCAACGTCCGTCGCTGAGCTCAGGGAGTCGATGGACATTACGCGGCGTGCCGAGATGACCGGAGTGGGCTCGTTGAAGAGACTCAATGCTTCTAGTGTTTTCTCGAGCTCCACGCAACGGCGGCGCTCTTCTGCCAACTCAGCTTTGAAACGGTCAAGTTCAGGCACCGTCTCTTCCTGCATGGCACGAAGCTCCGCCTTGGTGGTTGTCAACTCCGCCTGCAAACTCGACAGGGCGGCAGCGCTCTCTTCAGCACGGCGAACGGCGGCACGTTTCTCAGTCTCTAATAAGCCTAGGCGCTCACGTGCGATCCACGCCTCGCGTCGCTCACTATCGACGCGTTGCGCGAGCTCTCCGGTCTGTTTTTCGAGACTTGCCACTCGAGTACGCCATCCACCGATATCGCGCTTCAATTCGTCTCGTTCAGCCTTGAGGTCGGCTACAAGGTGAGGCATTTCGTCTGTCACATCTGCACCGCCTGACGAGATGTCAGAAACGGCGAGCGAAGCAGGGCGGGACTGAGCGCGAGACGACAGCGCGCGTTCGAGATCGGAAATGCGTGCCACGAGAGCGGCTTGAGACTGGAAGAGAAAGTGTTGCTCATTGCTGACGGACGACGGTCGGCCCCACTCGCCGTCAGACCCTGTTGATGCACGACGCTCAGTGGTAGGGGTGAGCTCTGGCGTCGGGAGACCATGATTAGACGGCTTGTAAGAGATGCTACTACGCCTTCTGGGTGCCTCGAATGGGTCTGAAGACTGGTCTGTTAATGACGGCCGACGAAAAAACTGGGCGGACGAGACGGCATGGGTCGGAGGGACTACAATAGAGCGGCGATGCAAGGAAGAGGCACTGGAAGCAATGGCGTCCGAAGGAGGGGAAGAGACCAAGCTGGGAGATATAGTGAGCGTGAGTGACTTGAGGCCAGACGGCTTGGAAGGAGTGGGAGTAGGCGCCGGGGTGGGAAGTTCAGTGTTGACACCTGACAACAGCCTGTCTGGGCTGAGCGACAGCGGGCGGAGATTAAGGCCAGTTGGGCGAGGACGCGCACGAGTGGGGGTCGGAGATGTAGGGGCAATGGCGGCATTGACAGCTGACGAAGGGGGAGGCGAAGCAGGTACCTCAGATTGCTCTTCCTCCTCCTCTTCCTCTTCTTCTTCTTCAACAAGGGTATGGAGCTGATCTTTAACGGAAGATGACAAACGATTGCTGAACGAGTCGCGCATGTTGGCGAGGCCACCCATGCCGGAAACGAAGCTGCCCATAGTAGGGGGAAACGAGGGCTTGCTGGCTACATTGACGGATGAGTTGAAGAAGAGATGAAAGAGGAAAGGGAATGTCCATACGCAATTCAGAGATCCTCCTTTCGATCTCCGGGGTGCTCAACTCTGGAATTTCAACAGGAGAGAAGCCATCTGCACTTGGCTTGCCCTCCAAGGCCCAAAGAGCGCGGCGACGAATGGAGTCCTTGTCGCCGAGGCTCATGTTGTCTTCACTATTGGAAGCGGAGAGAGTAGGGAGGGAAACGCCCATGACTTCCGCCGACTCGCGGCGGGTAGAGACGGACGAACGGCGGCGGTGGTGTGATCCGCGCTTTGTTCCTGCGGCAGAAGTTGAACCTAACTGTGAGAGGGAAGAAGACGAAGAGGAGGAGGATGACAGCGAGGTTGAGAGGTCGTGAGATGAAGAGGAGAAAGAAAGGGAAGGCGAGGGTGATATAGATACGGAAACGTTGCGAGAGTGGGAACGTGAATGGGAGTGTCTCCTGGACTGAGAGGTCGACTGGGTGGCAGGTGGGGCCCCACCTAGCTTGAACGACTCGAACTGAGCAACATAGATTAGCGGCGTCGTTGAGTAAGGCGATGACGCAAGAAAACAAAACGTTACCCTCTTCTTGTCGGCAAGGAACTCAGCATCTCTGACACCGTCAGCGGCTGTGTCGATACGGTCAACCATGGTCGTCATGTTATGTTTTTTGATTGGTTTTTGGGGTAATTAAATTAAGGAAGGAGCGGACGTGTGCTTTGTGAAGCCCAGTGAAGATGGAAAAGAAAGGAAGGGTGACCGTCGAGGAGCACGCAAAGGGTCGAGGAAGAGATGATGGTGTCGTGGTCGTTCGTTCGCGGCTCAACTCGATTCGATTCCTTTTTTTTCCTCTTTCCTTTTTTGGCCATCTCAACTCATTTGACCCCACACCGTCATGGCCGCCGTTACCCGAGTCGTTAAGCTCATCCCCTCGAAAACTGCCTTTCTCGTATGCGACATCCAGTCAAAATTTCGTGCGCAACCGGTTTTCGTTGCTTTCGCTGTCTAAATCGCTCTCTTCATCAGAGTTCGCCATTCACGGGTTCGATTCGGTGGTTGCCACATCAAATAAACTGCTCAACGTAGCAAAGGTGCACTTGCGGGGTGTTTTGACCGCATTGACGCCCGTAGCTGACACATTTCAGATCCACGAGGTCCCCGTCATCGTCACCGAACAGAACCCGAGAGGTCCGTCTGTCGCCAATCTGCCTTAAATTTAGTTCGCGATTGCTAAGCCCTCCCTTTCTATAATACACTCTACCGTAGCCCTCGGCAAGACCGATGACCGCATTGACCTTGCGTCGCTCGGCCCACTGCGCCTCGCCACCATCGAAAAGTCGCTCTTCTCGATGGTCACGCCCGAACTTCAGTCGCTGATTGGCAGCCATGACTTCAAGTCCTTCGTTCTCATGGGCATCGAGGTATGTCTCACTCTATGCCAACTCCGCCTTGCAGCAAGAGTTTTTCGCCTCGGGGCTGAAAACCCGCCCAGTCGCACGTATGCGTACTGCAGTCTGCCTTGGACCTGCTCGAGCGCGGATATGACGTGCATGTGGTTGCCGATGGCGTATCGAGCTGCAACAAGGAGGAAGTGCCGTGGGCGCTCGAGCGAATGCGCCAGGCCGGTGCGCAAATCACCACCAGCGAGAGTGTGTTGTTCCAGCTGCAGGGTAAAAATTACCCCGCGTTATGCCGTCCTATTGTTGACGGTCGTGTGCTTTTGTAGTCGACGCATCTAGGCCAAACTTCAAGGCATTTTCGAACGTCATAAAGGAGGAGAAGGAGGCTACTGCAAAGACGCTGCAGACGCTACTACCTACTCGGCACGCCCTTCTATAGACTGGTCGGTTTGATACATGACCGTAGAACGTAAATCTGTAAACGTGTACCGTGCTATCTTTCGAGGCTAAACTGTCTTACTGTCATATGCGTGGTGTATGGCGAGTAAGAGATGATGAGGTGTCAACAGGTCAACGCGCATATCACATGACAGACGAGAGACCTCAGCCTGGCATGGCTGGTTATATTCAAGTACCCTTGCCCACTTGCAACCGACCATAACACATACATCTCACCTCTCAACCGCCTCTTGCACATCTCGGAAATGCTCGGAAAACTCGTGCACCTCGGCATTGATGCCATGCTCATCAGCGCCTTCCTCGCTGGTATCAAGCGTTCTACGGGCCTGACGTGCGTCTGTCTCTCCCATCTCTGACTCCTTGTTCCTCGCTGTGCCCTGTCTCGAACTGACCTACGCTCTCGTGTCGCGCGATGCGACCGAATGCAGGCCCGCATTGGCCCAGGTACCGAACAAGGACGTTCGTCGTGAGTGATCCTCCCCCGAGAACCTCGTGTTTCTTAAGAAAGAGACACTAACGATAACGCTTGGTGCTCTTTGCAGAATTGCTGCGCACATATCTCGAACTCGGTACGCTCTACCTGGGACACCTCTTCCGGAATGCGTGTGTTCTCAATGCTCGCCACTGACAGGCGAATACATGTTTGATTTCGCCGTCGTGGTCTTTGGGGTGTGTTTGCTGTCGCCTCATGGCTTTCACGCGCAAGCTAAACTTAACCTCTATGGCCCTTTCAGCGGTCCAACTCCTTCGAGCGGGGCCGTTCGACGTGACATTGCATCCGCACATGCACATGCCCATGTTCACTGCCATCGCCATATCGCTTCCGCATTGTGTAATGTGCGTCGCTCATATTCTCGGCTCACACCCGTCGTGGTTGATTGAATGCACGCAAACACGCGCATTGATATCTAGGTTATGGATTTTCTGTTGCTTCCTCACCTCGTTCACTGTGATATATTATATTTGGTCATCGCCAAAGAGACCTTGCTCCCTCAGATACCGTTGTGATTGTGTGTGTTTTTTAAAGTGTGGTGGAACAGAACTCGTAAAGGAAGAGGGAAGCAAAGCGAATAATTAACAATCAACCGAGGAAGTTGAACACGAAAAAGTGCAGCACGACTGAACCTACGACAAAGTCTGCAAATGCCCTACGGGGTCATGAGCACGCAGACCACATATAATACCGCGACCTGAGCACCTACCTTTCGGGCGATACGTCTTTGAACAATGCGCGGTTCACCACGTTGACTTGCGAGCGCAACGACGCAGTAAGCACGAATTGCCCAACGGTGCTCGCGAACCTGTCCCACCCAACACAATTCCGTCCCATCCCAGCAACAAAAAGAAAAGTAATCAGTCACACAATGAGATAGTGGGGCACAAAAAGAAAAAAAAGGATAGCGAGGCACAGACGCTCACCCGGCGAGAAAGGCGTTGAAAGGGAAGCTCGTCACGAGCACACAATACACGAACTGGGCCACGCCCGACAGGACGAGGAAGATGAGGAAGGCGTCGATGAATTTTAGGCGGGACGGCGTCGCGTCGAGGTATGCGGTCCAGAGGGTGTGCAGCGCGACTGCGGACGCCGACGCCGGAGCGGAAGGTGTCGCAGGGTCGGCAGCAGATGCAGGGGCGGGCTTGGGCTTGGGCTTGGGCTTGGAGGCGGGGGTGGTGGCGGTGGCAGTAGAGGCGTGTTTTGGTGTTTTAGGTCCTGCCATTATGTGTTTTCTCTTCTCGGAGAGAGACTGTGCAAGCTGTATGATCGTTGGTTCAAGCCGACGACGTGTCCAATTCCATACCAGGGGTACTCCGGGTCCCACTCACCACTGCTCTCCGGGGTCCCAGTATTTCGCTTTTGGGACAGCGCGTCTTTCCGTTTCCGTGTCCGCCTCAAAACAGCGGGAAACTTTTCAAGGTCGCGTCATCATGCACCGTGTTGCACGCAGCCTCGCAACTGCACGCTGCACAAAAATTACAAGCGCGGCACGACTAGCCGCGCGTTCTCTGCGCAGCGCTAGCGTCGTCAGGCCGCCAGCAAGACCAGCCGCGGCAGTAGGGGCGTTGGGAGCACCCTCATGTAGGACGATCCACGTCCGAGTTCCGCTGCCGTATAAAATTGAGGACGGGCTGGGCGACTTTCTCTCGCCAGAGGCGCTCAAGGTCATCGCGGAGGACTACCAGCAGGGTCTGCTCGACCGTCTCAACGAGCAAATCAAAGGTGCGCTTTTTTGCCTGGGTGGGGATGGGAGGCTACTTGCTTCTTCCCTCCGTCATTCGTCAGCTCACATATAAGGGGCGGGGGCAGGTACCAAGTATGAAAATATGAGCGTTGCTCAGATTGTCGTCTCCACGGCCCCACACGAAAGCCAAACGCTCGCATTCAACTATGCAAGTCTCGCCCTCAACAACAGTTTCTTCCTACACCACCTCGTGAGTCCACGCACCACCCTCAGCTTTTTCAAACAAAAACGTGTGATCTAATAATACCGCACGGTGACTACGCATGTGTTGGATAGAAACCACCAACACCCAAATCTCCGAACCACGAAGCAGCGCTGTACGAGAAGGGTGTGAATGCAGAGCGAGCGCAGACGCTAGCGGGGGTGATTGCATCGCAGATGGGCTCCCTGCAAGACCTGAAGACGTACGTGACCGCCGCAGCAACGGGCATGCTCTCCTCGAGCGGCTTCGTCTGGCTCGTAACGGACGCCCTCGGCCACCTCGGCGTCGTCGCGACCTACGGCGCCGGCACGCTCCTCGTCAGCGAGCGTCGACAGGCCCTCTCGCCAGACGGCAACGAGTTGGGAGGCGTGTACGTCCCCGCGCAGAACCCAGCCCCAACACCGGCGCCAACCTCAACCTCGACCCCAACCCCAAATACAACACAACCGACGTCCCCCGCATCGGGTCTCACGACTCCGCCCCTCCACACGAACCCGCCCCACGGCGCACGCGCCCTCTCGACGACCGCGCTCGCGTATGGCCCAAGGGATGGCGTTTCGCGCCCCGCGAACCTGTGGTCGGACGGTCCGTATGCTGGCACGGGCACGGGCGCGGGCATGGGTAGTGCTAATGGGGACGTGCTTGGCACACTCGATGGGTCATCGAGCGACCTCGACTCCCTCGGGCGGACATTGTACCCGCTGTTCTGCGTGAGCGTCCACGAGCACGCGTGGATGGCGGCCGGGTACGGCGTGTGGGGGAAGGAGAAGTACCTAGAGCGTTTCTGGACGTGTTTGGACTGGGCAGCGGTGCGGGATGCGTATGCGCAGTATGCGCGGCCGAAACACTAGTGTGTGTATGTGGCCCATTGCCGGTGCACAACTGGTGCTCGATAGAATCTTTGGCCGGGTTCATGTGATATCTCACTGCTCATTCTCATTCAGTTTGACTAAATGGTATAATGACACTAATCGATTGTGCCCCCACACCCGTATGATATGCTAATGTGGTACGTCTGTCGGTTGGGACCAGCTAGTCTTCCAACTGTTTGCGGACATGGTCCATGATGCGCTTGTACCCAAATCCTGACACTGATGGTCTTAGGGACCATGCCTCCCACAAGTAAAATCCATGCGGAGTGGATGATGCAGTACTGTAAGTACTGCTTTTCCTTATCACCTCCCTTGTTCCTGCAGACTGCAGTTGCGTCAGTTTAGGCGAGTATGATTACCTTTCGACTCCGAGCTGGAGGTGAGATGTGTAAAGCTCAGACACGTAGCAATCTCGGTGGTGCGCGCCACCATCCGCATGCTGCTCGAACTTGCCAGACCGCAAGACGCGAACGGCTGCGTTTTCTCGCGCACCAACAAACACGTTATCGATATCCCGAAAGATTATCGTGTGCATCCAGCCCAGACCGAAACTTCGATGGTCTTTCTAGGGAAAGTCGAAGAAAGGATCTTGCGGCCGGCGCCCGCTGCGGGCAAGTCGCTTAGGCTGAGGAGACTCACCCTGCTCTCGCATCCATCCGCTGACAGTTTACACCGCCCCGTCCCCAGTCAGATGGGCCCGGGTAACATGAGGAGCGAGTTCGAGAAAGAGTCACCGTCACGCACCGCCACGCGCTCGACCTCCACAGACGCAGCGAACCGCGTGACCGAAAGGCGTCCAGGTGTTGATGAACTTTCCACATCGCAAGAGCGTGACTGCGCCTCATCGGTTTCATTGAGGAAGTACCGCGGAGCACGAGACCCAGCGAGCTCTCGGCACTCGTGATGACTGCTAATGCTCACGCGATGACCCAAGGACACACGGCCCGCGCCGGTATTGGCGACGCGCAGCACGCATGAGTTGGAATCAAAAGATTCGAGCAGTGTCGAGGATGATGATGATGATGATGACGAAGTCGGACTTGCCTGCCTTGTCCAAGGCGTATTGCTTGTTCGCGCGTCGACTTTGCTACCGAGGCGGGCGAGGGTCTACCCAATGCTTCGTCGATGGCGGCGTCGGTCGGTGGGAGGTCTGTGTTGTGGACTGGCGAGCGAGCCTGCGTTGGCGGAATGATGTTTCGGCGCATCCAGGATACGGTCCTGTGGGCGGCGGGGCTGACCTCCGGTTTTGGAAGGCGTGATACATGGTGGATAACCAGTACCCAGCGCGGCGGCCCGAGAGCTGCCTTGTTATTTGGCAGAGCCGGGATTGATGGCAATAGCTGAGGCGTTTGTCCTGCCAGAGAAAAAATAAGTATAGTGCGATATCCTTGTTAAGTTGAGGGCAGAGCAAGAGTACTTAGTACACTACACAGTGGCAGCCACCATTGCACTCGGGTAGTTGAGCCAATGGCTGGAGCGATAAGTGGCCGAAAACATCCCAACATCCTAAACCTACGAGAAAAACTACGGGTTCGTTTCAGTGTTCCTTGTTCTCAGGCTAGTGCTATTCAGCATGCAATTTGAAAGCGCAAAATATCATTAAGAAGTCACTGTATCTGTGCATATCATAGAGAGTATTCTCCTCCGTTTACAGACGTGAAACCAGCCAATGCAAATCGGACGAAATGATGAATAGCGGAAGTAAGAACAGTTATCGGAGACGATGACTAAGTACAAATTCAATGAATTGCGAAGTAGAGTATCGGTTGGGAGGTAGTGAAAACAGTTCTTTGACCGCAGTATGAGCATCAGAGGATTTGTATTGGGAACATGCCTGATCCAAAGCTTCCTTGAGGGTCAGAGGGGATTGTAATGGGGAGACATATAAAAGGGATGCACGGTCCAGAATAAGAGTTGTCACTATTTTGAATGTTAGAAAATACAGATGCATATAGCGGAAATGTACCGATTATGGTGTGATGTGTGTCACCACTAGATATACAGAGAGGCGGCTGAAAATTCATTGGTGAAACGAAGATGAAGCCAGAAAAAAATAACAGTACCTCGGAGTTAAATGATCGCAGTCTGGAGAATAATAGCTGCAGTGCAGGGAAACAAAGAAGTGAGAACACTAGGCATAAGAAGATACAAAAGAAAGGTTCACTTTCTAGACAAATGCAGAGAGGAAAAAACACGTTAGTATACTGAAAATCGACAAGCACATTGAAGGGACACTGACTCCCTAGAGAAAGCAGAAGGAGTGACAAGGTCAGGATATGGAAGGAAATTGACCAAGCAGGAGCACTCACATACTGGGGATGGCAGAGGGAGGGACAAATCAGGACACAGAAAGAAAGCAACTGAGTAAGGGACACTCACTCTCTGGAAACAGCAGAGGGAGGGACAAGTCAGGACATGGAAAGAAAGTGACTGGGCAAGGGGCACTCACTCCCTGGAGATGGCAGAGGGAGGGACAAGTCAGGATATGGAAACAAAGCAACCAAGCAAGGGGCACTCACTTCCTGGAGACAGCAGAGGGAGGGACAAGTCAGGAAATAGAAACAAAGCAACCAAGTGATGAGTACTCACAAACTCAAGATGGCAGAGGGAGTGGCAAGTCAGGACATGGAAAGAAAGCAACCAAGCAAGGGGCACTCACCAACTGGAGACAGCAGAGGGAGGAACAACTCAGAACACAGAAATAAAGCAACCAAGTGAGTGGCACTCACTTTCTGGAGACAGCAGATGGAGGGACAAGTCAGGACACAGAAAGAAAGCAGCAGTGTAAGGGGCACTCACTGTCTGGAGACAGCAAAGGAAGGGACAAGTCAGGACACAGAAAGAAGGCAACCAAGCAAGGGGCACCTACTTTCTGGAGATAGCAGAGGGAGGGACAAGTCAGGACATAGGAGGAAAGCAACCAGGAAAGGGGCACTCACAGACTGAAGATAGCAGAGGAAGGTGCAAGTTAGAACACAGAAAGAAAGTGACTGGGTAAGGGGCACTCACATACTGGCAACAGCAGAGGGAGGGACAAGTCAGGACACAAAAAGAAAGCAACCAAGTGAGGGGCACTCACCACCTGGAGACAGCAGAGGGAGGGACAAGTCAGGATATGAAAAGAAAGCAACCAAGCAAGGGGCACTTACCACCTCATCAGGAAAAACCTCAATCATTAATCCGCGTTAACCAGCTATTAATCAAGTTAAGGAGTTGTTAACGCAGTTAGCAAGTGTTAAAGTCGTTAAGGAGTTGTTAACGCATTTAGCAAGTTATTAAGACGAAAGAAAACAACGTAAGCACAATGATAATTTGATAAAGAAAGGCGCGCCACTGCGGCACTGTATTGCAAATAATAAACGACTTTGAGTTTTACTACGTGCTACAACCCCAATTGCGAATATGTGCTCCATACTTCAAAGAAACAGCTTCCAGGATGGCCCCAATGAGGCTGATGACGGTCTGAGCAGGCGCAAACCTGAGGCGCCGCCACAAGAGGGCCCGAGAGAGGGGAGGCTCGCTATCTTGAAGGGCATAGCCCTGGAAATCTTCATCTGGTCGAATATCAAACAAATATAGTAAAGGTCACCTCATAATGATTAGCCCCGAGCCCGTGAAATCGACGATTGGAAAAACGTACAGCTGACCCTTGGTGGCAAGCAGCGGCAAGGAGCGACAGCCCGGAGAGCCATACATACAACGAGGACCCCACACACAAGTGCGGGGTGCAGAGGCCGCCTTGGTAAGCGGGAGGGGTCAGGGCGCGATTGCTGCTGTGCGCTGCTTGTGATGCAATGGGAGGGGAGGTGGGCCAGGGGAAGAAGTGGGGAATGAGTGGGGGTGGACTGAGGAGGAGGGCGTGGGCCAAGCGATGAGCAAGTTTGTGAACGGCTGGAGGATCGTGTGAGCCACGACGTAGATGTGAAAAAAAGGTGGAGGGATGCTTACATCCCAAAGGCCCATTGTTAATAACAAAAGCTAAAAAAAAACAGCGGTCAGTAAGTAAAACCGTGAATACCCGTACACTGCGGTTACAGTTTGACAGTCTGTAGCAGTATGGCAGGAGCCGAAACGCCCACCAACAGTCTATACAGTGATCGAGGGTCATGGAAGTTGTTGGCAGCGGAAAAGGAAATAAAACGAACTGGGCAAGAGGGGCAGCATCTGACCAAATCTGGGTGAGTAAGGAAGGGGTTTGTAACCAGTAGGTGATGGCAGCTCCCGGGAGCACAAAACGAAGCTGGCGGGCAAGGTGTCCAGAAGGCATAAGGTGGGTGGGTGTGGAGGAGATGAAGAGACTGTCACCGCCCTCAACTTGTGGCTCTACCAACAGGGAGTAATGCCCTCGACCCGGTCTAGTGGTGGTTCTCCGTCTGGGTGGGGTTGACCAAAGTCCTGGAAGGGGCTGGGCGACAGAGATATTACAGCGTCAATCATCAACAAGATCTGTAGTATGCAACTATTTAGTTTCAGAAAGTTGGAATGGTAGAAAGTATTCGACGTACTAGAACTTTGTCCTTGAGCGCCAGCCACATTGATTGAAATAAAGGTTTGCTTGTGTGTTGAGGAACAACGTTCTGGCCAAAGATTCGCTACCTGTCCTTGTGGTGGTTCTCGGCGTCCGGGCGGGGTTAACCAAAGTCCTAGAAGGGGCCAGGTGACAGGGATATTACAGCGTCAATCATCAACAAGATCTGTGGTACGCAACTATTTAGTTTCAGAAAGTTGGAATGGGTAGAAAGTATTCAACGTACTAGAAACCTTGTCCTTGAGCGCCAGTCACATTAATCGAAGTAAAGTTTTGCTTGCGCGTTGCGGAACAACGTTCTGGCCAAAGATTCGTTTCCTGTCCTCAATTGACGCTCTGTACATGTCTTCGGAAGACTGAAAGGTAGTAGGAAGGTTCAGTTTTGGCGGATCCTCTATGTGCGCAGTGAGGGGAACTCACTTACCAGTGATGAGAGTGAGCATCGGTTTCACCTTCACGAACCCTCTTCATATCACCTTTTCTGTCGACAGAGGTCGGAGAGGTAGGGGTGGAGGCAGCGGGGTGTAGAGGTACTAGTAGAGGAGTCACGGTGGGGATGAGCTGGCAAGAGCAATGTGAAACTTGAAAATAATGGGACTACGCACTGCCTACTAGTGTCCTGTCCACAGAGGTTGAAAAGGTGGTCCTCCTTGAGACTTTGCGAGCTGCCAGCTGTTTTGGTTTCTGGGAAGGCTTCGGATTGGGGAACTTTGGTGTTTAAGGAGACAGAGTAGTGTTACTGGGCGTCGTTGCTTGTGGGTTAGGACGGGCTCTAACAAGAACAATATGAAAAAAACGCACCACATTTTCCGTCCACAGGGTTTGAAGAGGGAGGGGTAGAGGCGGCGGATAGGGTGTAGAGGTAGAGGGTATATGGTGGGGATGAGCCCTGGCGAGAGCAATGTGGAAGAGAATGACGCTACTAACCTTCATGTCGGCAGTCAGCGAGGTGGACGCAAGCCGCACTTGTGGGCGTGGGGAGGTATGGATCGTGCACCAATATGCAGGAGGTGTGGGACAGCGGCGATGCCCTGTATATTTGGTATCATCGTACCATCATGCTGGAGGTGTGACGCAGCAGTGAGGACGGTAGTTTGCGTCGGGCAGGGGGAGGTGTCACGTGGTTCCACTTGTTAATATATGGAAAAACAATCAGGGAATGGGAATGACCTTGGGCGGCATGTCAACAGGAACTGGGGCTGCCACTCGATGGTTGTGATACGGGCTGAGGGAAAGCGAGCTGGTGT
>Ga0307510_10000307_pt1 | contig 45208 bp, 52 predicted proteins | sample 12_EM_MG_FD_207224 | JGI IMG/M metagenome (GOLD analysis project Ga0307510, IMG submission 207224) | Populus trichocarpa ectomycorrhiza microbial communities from riparian zone in the Pacific Northwest, United States - 12_EM | ecosystem: Host-associated > Plants > Roots > Unclassified | place... | reverse complement strand
CCTGGAAGTGACAGAGAGCTACTTTGAAGTGATGGAGAGTCACTCGGAGGTGGTGGAAAGTCCTCGGAAGTGGTGGAGAGTCACTTGGGGGTGATGGAAAGTCACTTGGAAGTGGTGGAGAGTCACTCGGGGGTGATGGAAAGTCGCTCGGAAGTGGTGGAGAGTCACTTGGGGGTGATGGAAAGTCACTTGGAAGTGGTGGAGAGTCACTAGGAAGTGGTGGAGAGCCACTTGGAAGTGGAGGAGAGCTACTTGGAGGTGACAGAGAGTCAACTTGTCATTAACTCAGAAGTGCTAGAGGGTGACTCAGACAAATTATAAGGTCAATTGGCCTGAGTCATTAGCCTTTAACAGCTTTTGACCAAGTGAAGTTGAAGAAAGTATGGTATAAAATTGTAAAAGGTTGTAATGCTACTTTTTTTTATGTTTTATAGCGTCCACCCTTTCAGGGGTCTTATCAAGCTCATCTAATGTAGTAAAGGAATCTACTGCATTCTGCCATCTAACTATCCTCTCCTTTTCTGAGAGCTCCAAGTCCTTGGGTGTTGCCTCCTCCAACCATTGTTTGTTTGTTAGGAAGCCATTCTTGACCCACCGAAACAAATGTCCAGAGGCATACTGTACAATGGAGTAGCGGACCTCATCAGATTGGATAGGAGTGTTGGAGTGCACAATAAGGCTTGAAGGGATTAGAATTGTAGAGTTAGGGGGAAACTCTACAACAACACCCAAGTCCCAGAGTACCAGGTGTCCTCCAAGAGTAGGGCTAAAATCTCCTAGAGCTGTGATGGAACACCAGCCTTGTGCAAGGTTGTTGTGGTCAGTGTGTGGTACGCTGGCTGACTGTTTTGCTAAGTTGAATGTTCTGCATGGGAACACCCCTACATCCTTGTCATATTTGCTGCGGAGGGAGTGGGCCTCATCCCCATCAAAGTGCTGTCTGATAGCCTCCATAGTGTCCTTGATGTAGTTGTAGTTTCTAGCCCCATATACTTCATACATGCCTGGGAAAAGAGGTTTATTAGTACTTGATAAGAAGACAAGACAGAAAGAACTTACTGCTGGCAAAATTGCATATGTTCTGGATATTCTTATTACCCATCAGTTCATCAACAATCTGATCCTTTTGTCTTGAACCTTGGCTTAAGAAGTGTGGCTTCTAGGTAGAGTGTTAGTCCACTGGGTATAGAGCAAATAGAACAAGTGTAGCACTTACTGTCTGACCATTGCCTAAGGAAATCCCATAAGCTATGGTGGGGAAGATTCCTCGACGGCTCTCAACATCCTTTGCACTTGGCACAGCCCATTCTGCTAAGCGGCCAAGGATAGCAGCAGCATTATTGCAGGCCTTTGTCCAGCTTGGATCTATTGGTTGGCCAGCAAGCACACCAATAACTCTATTCTCCCTATCCATCAAGAGGTTGGTGGTTCTAGAAAGTAGGTAAGAGCTATGGCAGAAGTAGAAATAGGGTGACATACCTTCCTTTCCAAGGGATGAGCTTAAGGTTGAAGGAATGGGTCAGCTCCTCAACAGTATATACCTTGGAGGGCAAGCTGCTAAGGGACTGTCCCACCCAACCAGGCAGTGTGACTTGAGCATGTATGGCATCAAAACCAATCTTGAAGGCAACTCTGTTCCGGTGGGCTGGGAACTTCTTCAAGGTGCTCATCTTTTGGCCTGTGCCAAACTCAGCCTGCATTCTAGACCTCTCTGCATTTCGCTTGAGCTTTGTCCTCTCATTTTTCCTGGCCTTACGGTGTGGTGTAGCCTTTGGCTTAGCCAGACCCTGATCTGGCTCACCAGGCAAGTACAGCTCAGCCAGACCCTGATCCAGCTCACCAGGCAAGTACACCCCACCCCCATCTGACCAGCAGTGCTCAGTGACCTCCCCATCCATTAAGTCATTTACCATAAAGGTCCAGCGGTAGTTAGACATTGAGACAGTCTCTGCCACTAAGGCAGTCCCCTGCTGAATGACAACAGGGTCTGTAGAGAGGGGAGAAGGGTTAGCAAGGGCATATAGTGGGGATTGGAACAGAGAATAGGAAAGGGAGGAGGGTTCTCACCTTCAGCCGGTACATGACGTGACAACAACAGCTCTGATGAAGAAAGCCTTGATAAGGATGACATTTTTCTTGCAACTTGCTGTTTGATTGTGCTGAGTGTGTTTGAAGCAAGGGAGTAGCGAGGGGTGCTTGTGCACAAGGTTGGAGGGCTGTAACAGTTTGAGTTTGGCCGTTGACGCACCGACGCATGCGCCATGTCTGATGCACGTGACCACATATGAGCCACAAGCCACTACCGCTACATGCACAACGTTCAACCAGATTTATTACTTCTTGTTATTTTATTGTATTTACAGCAAGTAAACCAGTGTGGTGACACATCCATCGCCATCATCCACCGTGTCACCGTCACCTTCGCTCCTGCTCCCACGCCCTGCAAGCCTCCAAGCAGACCAGAACTCTGCACCTCCCGCTCCGTAAGCACGCAATGTTGCCTTGAGGTGCGGGCAGTGTGGCGACGGGGACAAGGGCACCTCGGGTAGTGCATCAGTGTCGCGCATCAGCCGTCGTTGGTCGTGCGTTGGTGGTCCGCCGTTGTCCGCCACCAGTCTTTGGCTGTCCGCTGTCATCGCTGTCGGTTGTTGGTTGCTGGTCGTCCACCACCCACCACTGGTCGTCCATCGCCCGTCGTTGTTCCTCTGTCCGTCGTCCGTGGGTCGTTGTTGGCTGTCGGCTGGTAGCTGTCAGCTGTCGTTGGCTGTCACCCCTCATCGTCGTCAGCCATCGTCGATCGGCCGTCATCCCTCATCGTCACCAGTGGTAGTCGGCGCAAGGCCTGGCTCGATACGGGGAGGGTGTGGCCGGGCCTGTTCCAAGCGCTGGGCCACCTGAAAAGAAAAAAGAAATGGTGAGCGAGGTGTAAATGTGCATTCCACGACCCGTCCAAACCTTCACAACGCAACGCGGAGAAGAGGGCGGTGGGACAGAACTCACCCTTGTCGAAGAGCACCGCATCCGTGATCGAACGAATAACTTCGGGCTTCTCAACACGAAAGGGATCGCAGGGTGGCCGTAATGGTCAGGTTGCGTACTCCCATCTGCACGAAGTGCTGCGAGCTGCTTGGTGAGGTTAGTGACTTCTCAATTCGACTATATCTCACGCACATCCCAACGAGCTCCTGGGTAGTCTCCACCCCATGCACATCCGCAAAGAGAGAACTCGGCGTCTTGCGCAGCCCGAGAGTGGAGAGGGCTTAATCTAGGAGGTTAGCCCCTTGTTCGCCGTTCCCCCAGCAGGCACGTGTCCTCGGAGGTGGCAAAGGGCGGATGCGGGCGGACGTGTGCGGGCTAGTCGGGCACGTGCGGTTTGACAGTGAAGAAAGAGTGCCAACAAAGGACACTCACTTTCTGGAGACCGACGTGGAGCAGCAGGCTTCCGAGATAGTGGGCGTTTGAGGCGTCGACCGACGAGGCCCGAGCATCCGCGTGTCTTCGGCAGTAGAACTTGGGGCGCAATAAGAAGGGGAGACTTGCCGCGGGTGGCAAGGAAGAGGCCAAGCGCGGCACGGAAAGGTAGGTGCACGGGGCGAGGGCGAGAGGAAAGCAAGTGCCCCGAGCACCCACTCAGCGAACGGAGAGAAAAGAAAGAGGGGCTCACCGGGCGATGTGGCAAAGAGGACGGGGGCGGCCAGCTTCAACGTTGAGACAGACGGTAAGGAAGGGTGCTAGAGGGAGCATGGAAGCTGTAGCCAAGAGGGACGTCTGCAAGCCCACACAGATGTCTCCATGACGATAATGTAGGGCGGGAGGTGGTTGGCGCGCAAGCCAGGAGCTCTGCGTGGTGGCCAACGGGGTGGGGTGTACCAGTGAGTTAGCGAGGAACACTGCCGCCAAAAAAAAAAAGGACAAAAAAAAAAGGGGGAAAAAGGTGGGCTCACCTATTCGGACTCCCGCAAAAAAGCGCGAGCTCCTCGTCGTGTTGGCATGCGCTGCTGATACGGATCTTCGTAGAGTTGTGTGGGGAGCGCCTCGGGCGAGGACGTCGTCAGCACTATGCATTCTCTGCACGGTCGGATGTTGCTATACGCGGTTGGTTGAGGCGCTGTGGTTGTCGTTGAAGTGACAAGTAGGCCAGGAAGCGGGAAAAAAAAAAATCGAATCAGCAAGAGAAAGAAAGACTAACAGCAACGCACCCAAAACGATTGCTTGGCGAAAAGGCTCGCGTGACTCCAGGACCCCAGGTCGCATGTGCAGAAAACCGCAGTCTTGGTCCACGCGAGGTGTGCGCCGAGCCAGTGTGCAACGGCATCGTACGTCCCGTGTTTCCACGAGCTGTCGAAGGTGTGGGGGTGGAGGCGGCGGGCGTTCAAGACCGTGCGATGGGGTGGAACATGTCGCTATCGTCTCCTCACCCTTTTCCTCGACTTCTTCGTCTTCTGGTCCGAGTGGGGAAAAAAGACTCAACGGTGAACACAGGGCTTGCCTCGGGGATCAAAAGGGACGGTGCTGACCTGGAAGCCACGAACGGGTGTGTCAAGATGGCTGTGCGAGCAACGGTCTTGCAGGGAAGATGGGGGCTGGGCCACTCATCATGAGGACAGAGGTCCGGACAGCCGGGTCACAGAAAGCGAAGCGGAGAGGAGCACCCCACTTGAGAGGGCAGAGGATAGTCAGGCAGGCAGCCATGTAGTCACGGTGTAGTTGCGCGCGACTCAGCAGCCGAGTTTTTCCCAGGATCGCGGCCAGCTGAACGCAAAAACGACAAGCTTCGGCTCACCAGGCCGGCTTCGGAAGTCACGTGGGGACAAAGCTGATGGAATACGAAATGAGTGAAGAGTCAGCGTTCCCAAGAATCCGAGAACGCACTGCAGAGTTGACCGGGGACGGCAAATAGTATTCGCACAGGTCGGTTTTCGACAAGAGGAAAAGAGGGGAAAGGGGCTCGGTCGCCCGGCACACACACGAGAAAGGAGGGGGATCTTGGGCCACAGTTGCCTGCTCTTCAGCGAGGTGGGCCCAAGGGGTTTTATACGGTTGGGAAGCGATTACAAGACAAGCACGCTACTGACGAATGAGTAGGAAACGAGAAAAGGAGAAAAGTAGGGTGGATCGGCCTTGCCAGCGACAGACCCACGCGGCGATGTTCGATATCGAAAGGTACGGCGACGGGCGCAAGGTCGAACAAAGGATCGCTAAAGTAAAGGAAACAAGCGAATATTCTGATAAGGAAACAAACAATAACGTACGAAGGAGCGTGGAATCCTAGATAACAACTCTTTATCCAACAAGGCGTGGTGCTAGGGCCTACTTCGCCGTCCTCGAGGCGACGCACGATTGCTGCGCTGGCGTTTCTGGGCGATCCGAGTCTTGTCAGCAGCGAGATCCGAGGCCAGATGTGTTGGAAAATGGAAGTGATAAGGAAACGGGCGTCGATTGCAAGGCGATGGCGGCTGAGGGCAAGGCGAAGAAGGGACGGGGCGTTAGTGCGAAGGTGTTGTTGAGTTGACTTGAGGCGCAGAAGCCGTCACGTGGTCGGAAATGGCCGAATCTGACGCTGGTGGGAATTATGTTCGGCAATACCCGGGACACGTTACGAACGCGCAACGTCGCTACCCTTCTTTCTCTCTCACCACAACTGGGTGCTTCAGACACTGACACCACAAGCACATCAGGCACTGTAGCTGGGTCTGATGTAGGAGTGGCGTTGCGTGCGCATGTGCTTCTGAGCTCCATCTCCATTGCTCCCAATTTTGCATCTTTTCTGTTGCCATCACCCTTTTTGGTAACGCAGGTCACCTGCTTCACCAGGGCCATAGTGGGGTCACCTATGTGAAGATGTTGAACTGGGCGAATGAGCCTAACACGCACTTCGAGTCTTTTGGTGACTCAGCTCCCTCTCAGGTGTTGAACATGGTTACAACACTCTGTCACCTCTGTGGAAAATGAGGAGGCCAAGGCAGCTCTTTTGAGGCCGAGACCATACAAGGGGCTAGAGCATGTATAAAGGCCTGGCCTTTACAAAAATTATATGTGATAGCTGTGGTTGCAGTGGGTAACCCTAGGGTGTATCACGGGCATGCTGTTGGTACAAACCCCCACAGCCATAACCATAACTGCCGACACCGTACCCTTAATGGGTACAGGTATAAAACCACGCATCTCATATGTGGTTTTGTGTCCTTGCTGTAGTACTCTATGGTCTGTCGTGGTGTGGCAGACGCTGTGGATAGCTGCATGCCGGTGACAGCAGCGGTCTGTCATGTGTGGCAGAGTTGGGTGTTGTGACTGTAACCGTCACAACTGTGACCAAAACGCCGCGCCAAGACAAATGCGAGAAGGAAGGAGCAACCCCAGCCAACATACCTTGTCACCACCTTTCTTATAAGCTCATGTGGGAATGAGCACGGGCTTTATGATAGTAGAATGAGCTTATAACTTGTTTATCCTGTAGCACAGTCTTTATATAGAGAGAAAGGGAGCCAGAGAGGGGGGCTGGGTCGAGTTGAGTCGACCAGCAAAAGTTGAGTCGCTGTAAGTCACTAACAGATTGTGGGGGTTATGGCATATAAAAAGGTATTGGGGTGCTAGAACGGCTGCTTTTGAAGGGGAAATACAGCAGCGGTGGTCATTGTCGCTGAAAGGAAAGGGCAGTAAGCAGTAAGCACCGCTGCTTGCACTTTGATGCACGTCAGGCACCTAGGCTGGGCGCGCTACAGGGCGGGGTGCAACACGTGGCCTGACACTGCTGTTAGCACCGCGTTTATTTTCAGGTTAGAAGGTGCTCACCTCTTTTCTGCCACCATATCTGAGCTGCCACCCCTTGCTCGCTTCACCCTGTGCCCTTCTCTGCCTGCCTTAAGCAGCGTGGCCATGTGCTGTATAACCCATGTGGCGTCATCTAAGGCATCGCATAGCTCATCGTCATCATACACCTCGCCCAGGGCTGCAGCCCACCATGCAAGAGTCAGCACCGCCATAAAGATCCCATTTGGCCCCCCTCGGCAGAGCGTGTCCCACTGCTCCTCACCTGGCACCTCCCTTGAAACAGTACCATCTGGAAGCTGCCTCCACTTTGGCTGCAGCCCGTACCACCAGCGCTGCCAAGACAACCTACACTCGACAAGGTCTTCTATCCTTGGAGGAATTGAGTACTTGCGGCCATTCTTAAGCCACCCTGCAACCTCAACGGGCCTCTTACTGACGTCAAGCCTTCCCTACTCAAGTAAATAAGTGCCTTATCTGCTAAAGCGACTGCCAACGTACAATTCGACTAGGCCCCAGCTGTAGCTCAAGGTCTACAAAGCTAGTTAGCAGCAACACCCACGCCTCCTCCTGTGAGATTTCCAGCAGGTAGTCTACACCGTGTTCAAGCCAAGTGGGCCAGCCATCACGGCTCAGCAAAGCATCCAAGTTCACATCAAAGCTGGTGCTGAGAATTAGCCCGCTCTCTATTACACAGCAAAGGTGGCGTACAAGGCTTCTGGGCTAGAGACTGGCTCACAGCTAGGGCTAGCATCACGTTGTTCAAGAGGCGCACCACCAAGCTGGCCAAGGGGCTCTGCATCCATTCTGCAAAAAGCACAGCAGGGGCAGTTGACAAACCAGCTTAACAGCTAAGTAGTGACGCTATACTCACCTGTTGGAACCACCTAGCTCCGTCTGTGCACCTGGCCCCTCTTTGACACCAAGTCTCTGAGGGCTGCTTAGCCCACTTGCCCACAGGTTTCTCATAAAGTTTGTTATTGAGGCAGCGCTGTCTTCAACAGTTGGCCCCAAGCTCTGCTGCGTCATCAGACCCCATTTTCTACCAAGTAAAAAGGCACCCACCATGCTTCCAGGCCCGTGTGAGTCACTGCTCTCTTCCTCTGCCACTTCTTTGGGAGGGGCTGTGCTGGTGAGGTTGCCAGCAGGCAGGCAGCTACGCTCAGCAAGTAGCAGTGCAGGTATATTTCGTGTTGCCCTTGTAGGCAATGCACGGTCAAGGCAAACTTGGTGGGCTAGGGGGCAGTTAATATGCAGATGTGAAAAAGAAGCAGGGCACCCTTACGGAAAACATTGTTAAGGTGCGCAGCAAATGGCTCTTCAACACTTGACTTCCATTCACTATAGCTCTCACTGAAGTCAAGGCCACCGCTAGTCTTGCCAGTATGAGCCCTGAGAGCCATCAGGAGCCGCTCTACACCACCTAAGGAGACCACATACGACATCACCATTATATCGCCATTACGCCTTGGCTCCGGGCCACCAACAACGAAAAAACCAACAAGTCCGGTCTCCTTCTCAATTTCTACCAGAGCTTTTTCAATGGTCACTTTGAGGCAGTCTTGACCTCTAAGAATTAATGCCTATTAGCTAGTGTTTGTTGCATACTAAAGAAAGCACATACTTCTGGAGTGCATAAGCCTTGGCACGTCGCTGCTTCTCTTTAACGCTTGCGCTTTCACCAGCACTTTCAGGCTCAGGTGTATCGCCATTAGCTTCAGGGGCAATTCCCTCTTCACGGCACTGCTCAACCTTCTGCTTTACCTCCTCTGTCTCATCACTGAGGAGCTCAGCAAGAAGTTTATTTTGGTACTTGAGCCGGTCACCCTTTCCCCAATTTTCACCAGGGTTCTTAGCAACGTGCTGCTCCCATGCTTCATCAACAATTGGCTTTAGCTTTGATGCATAGTAGAGCCTTGTATATGCATGTGTGGCAGAGAGCTTCCTTGTCGGCCGCACAGATAGGTTGAGTGGCTTGATTTGACACTCTGAGCCAGCTGCTGCTCCCATAGAACGGGCGTGGTTGTTAAACCACTGCTTCAGACGCTGTAGCCAAACATTAACCAGCTTCGAAGTGACAGAGCAGCAGTAGGCACATACCACTTTTAGAATGCGGACTGCATTTGCGTTCTCCTTAGCGGCTGCAGACATTTCTGCAGCATCTGCTTGAGGGTCTAGCAAGGGGGGAGTAGCTGCCACTGGCCAACGTGCTATCCAGTCCTGGTATACCTTTACCTGGAAAGCAGAGCGAACTTGGAGCAGACTGCCTTGGGCGTTGGTAAAAGCAGGTATGTGCGTCTCAAGCCATGCAGTTTGCTCCAGTGTCATCCACCTCCTTCCATCAAGGTCGCCTTTAGTGATCCTGAGTGGATTTTGCATCATGTAGCAAAATGCTAGGAGATAGGGGGATAGGTGGGGGAAGGAGGTAAATGTTGACACAGGAGAAGTGGAAATAAGTTTTGTATGCAGTAACTATAGGACTGTTGCCCGGCTTTAACTGCCAGCTGACAAAGGCCTTTAGATGCTAGAGAGAGCGGTAAAACTGAACTTTAAGTACTGGACTCAGGTACCATAGTGCTGTCTTAGCAAATAATGATGAAGTTTAGCTCAATTGAACTGGGCCATCTCCCTTACCAGCATTGTTTCAGCTACAACTGCCACTGTCAATGGCCAAAGGCAAGGTAAGCAAGGTGAGAACAACCATAAGAGGAAACAACATCACTGGATCAGGTGGTTTGGGAGGTGTCACGTGGCTGGACCATGCAAACGCCACAAGTGTTATCTAAGTTTGATCAGCTCATAGCTTTGACACGACCAGTTCTACCTCATACTCATCAAAGCTCTTTACTATGACACCTGGTGGAATCTGGGACTGACGAGGGACGCACAAGGCAACATCGGGGAGGAGGACAATGACCGGGGGCAACGCCGAGTGCAGCCCCTTGTCTCACTTTGATTTCGAACGCCTCCGGCACATTTCCTTGCTTTTATCGGACTAATTTCACTTCATCCCAAGTAGGGCGGCGCCGCATGTATGTATAAGGCGTCGCCGCAACCCCTTTACCTCTTCAGACAATGTGCCCCTGAGCACGGACCTTCAGCCCCACTCAAACGGGGATCCTTATCAACGCAGCCCCATCGGCCGAGGGCCATTCATCACCTTATCATTTCCCCATCACCCTCGACGCTGCGCACCTGTCCTGTGCCATAGCGACACTCATATCCCTTCCATTTGTTCAGTACGATCATATTCATCTTCATCTCGTTGCAGTGGAGTCACTTGATAGTGCTCCACATGCTTTTATTGACGTATGGACTATATAATCGCGCCCTTGTTGGGCTGGCAATGCCATCTGCGATTTCTCTTCTCACTCCCTCTGCGTGTGCGTGATTCCTGTCCACTTCCGTGCACTCCTTCTATTTGTCTTCGCCTCTGCTACTGCTGCCTCACCAGCTCCGCCAACTTGTTCGATCCCTCAGCAAACTCATAACCTCTCACCAACACCCTCAAAGAAGAAGTCATCAACTAGTCTACATATTAGTCGACCTCACATGGCTCATGTTCGCACAGTCAGGCTGCACCAAAATGATAGCAGTTGGAGTCGGACTAGCGCCTCAACATCATATATTTCCACACCAGCCCCATCTTTAGAGCAACCTGCAGGGGTATCACTTGCTACACAGCTAGAATCCACTGATGCCTTACTTGCTGAACAAATGAACCAATCTGACATGCTGGCTGAGAATTATGATTCCGCAGATGAAGATTTGGAAGCGACAAAGGGCCCTAAACAACGAACCCGAACAAAGGTCATGAATGAATGGCTTGAGGACCGACAGGCTTACCTCAATGAAATGCTTCGGCATGATGGCCGAGAAGGACTGCAAGCTACACCTTGTGCTGGCTGTGGCAGTAATGGGAACTTCTCATGCATCAACTGTGCATATTGTATGCACTACTGCCGCCAATGCTTGGTTATCAGCCACCAGCTTACGCCCTTCCACCGGATTAAGGTACCATGAATGCACTACCTCTCTACTTATTCAAACCTCACACTTAAAACCCCTTCAGCACTGGACATGCAGCTTTTATGAGGGTACTTCTTTACAAAAGCAAGGCCTTGTCATCCAGCTTGGCCATAGAAGTCCATCTTGCCCCTGTCCTGGACCAATTCAGAAGGACTTTGTTGTTGCTGATCTCTCTGGCATCCATGTTGTTGATGTTCAATTTTGTGCTTGTGCTGATACAGCTGGAACCACGCTTAGCCACCATATCTAGCTCCTGAGGTTCCGCTGCTTTCCATCAACTACAACTTGGCCAAAGTGCCTTTACTTTTGATGTTCTTAACACATTTCACCTCCTCACCCTCCAAGGCAAAGTCATAGCATATGACTTCTATTCAGCTCTTCAGCATAAAACTGATAATACTGGAATATCATATGTTAAGGTAATGGGTTTTATAGTACAAGAGCCATATAACTGATGCCACATATCTAGTATCACTATCGGCAATTCCTCACTGTTATCCGTCAATGGCGTCATCTTAAGTTGCTTAAACGAGCTGGACGCGGGCATGACTCTGCAGGAATTAAGGAAACTCAGCCTGGCCAGTGTGCTGTAGAATGTCCAGCTTGTCCTCACCCTGATCAAAACCTTCCTGCTGGTTGGACTAATGCCCCAGAGAGTCAAAGGTAAGAAGCAGTTCTGTCCAAACTATATCAATATCTAAGTACTCTAAGATGGCTCTATTCACTTAATCTAACAATTGATGCCAACTTTCATCTAAAGAACAAGGCACGTGCTGGTGGCTTAGAGAACGACCCACCATTAGGTGATGGCTGGGGCCATTGGGTTCCCAATGAGCCACATCAGCAATACCTTGGCAAATATGGCAGTGTAGCTGAGGTTTGTAAACGGGTACCTCTAACAGCGTGCCATGGTATTGATGAGCTACTTTCTCATACGTTAACAGCCAAACCTTTGTGAATCTGAGCTTCATGCCGTTGACCATGCCAATACAAGGTTCTCACAAGGCTATGCAGCCACAGGCGTTGGTGGTGTAGTATGTGCCCGACATGGCCTTGTCCGGAAGAACGGAATGGGCAACCTCCAAAAAGGAGAAAGGTCTGACACATGTTTTGCCGATTTGATCGCACCATGGGTGAGCTAACCATAAAGATAGATATGCAAACATGGATTTTGTGCTATTTCACTCGCTGATCAGCACCAAAAATGAGCAGATCATGTTCTCATATGACATCGCTTGCCAGTGGTCTAGAAACCTTTCACAAAGAGCACGTCAGCTACCAGATTCAATGCAGCTGTCAGGTGAGCAGGCCCGCTTGCTCCAGTTTGCAATTCCTAAATTCCACATATCAGCACATGGGATTTCCTGCCAAACCAACTTCTCACTCAACTATCAGCAACATATGGCCAGGACAGATGGCAAAGACCCAGAGCGGTGGTGGGCTCATATTAACCCAGTTAGCATGAGCACAAAGGAGATGGGCCCTGGTGCAAGGCTAGATACACTAGATGACCATGCCACTGCTTGGAACTGGCAGAAAATTGCCGGGTTTGGTGGGTCTCGTTAGAACCTTATCCTATGGACGGGTTCCTTTTTTTTTTTTTTTTTTTTTTTTTTTTTTGAAAGCGCTTTATTATGAAGTAATATCTATTTAGTTTGCACTCAATAGATAATATTTTCAATAATAAGTGATAAGTGGTAGGAGGATAGACCAGCCCCACTTATCGCGCTATAGCCGGACCAAGGTCCGGTTGTGAGGGTAAAATGCTGTTACGCACACCCCTGGGTTAGGGGTAGTGTGGGACTCAAAGCATGGTGACTGAGCACGCCTTACAGGCATGCTCGCCATGCAGTCCTACCCACTAAAACCTCACTTATAGTTCAGCTGGTTCACTAGGGTGTTCCCTCCTCTTCTGTTTTTTCATTAGTTCCATGTTCCATGTCTTGTCATTTCTCTAGGTTTCATTGTGGTGCCCATGTTGCTGGTGAGACCTTCGTTGCTCTTCTTGATCCTCTCATTCTTATTTTCTCTTAGATTGGCCTTCCTTACATGATTCTGTTCCACCTTTGCACCTATCTGCAGTGTGCTGGTTCCAATGAGGGTTTGGGAGCATCTTGTTGGGCCTTGGTGTGTGGTTTTCAACATGGTTTTCATCCATTTTTCTGACTGTTCCCTGTGTTTTACACATGTACTGGTGCAGTTCACACTGTTACTGTGCTATATAGGTTCCTATTCATTTCCTGGGGGCGTTGGTACCGTGGTTCATCACTCCTTGCCCAGGTTTTCACCGTGGGAAAACCGCGCCTGGTGGTGGTCGCGGTTCAAGGGGCCCCCTATGGACGGGTTCCTTAACAGGCCATTCAATGCCGCTTATATCCAGGAACTGCCCTCTTAGATCAGCTTCGGAAGGCTTTATCAGCGTCAAAAAAGCATAGGCAAACCACAAGGAGTTTACTGAGACACTTTATAGCAAGATATCACAGAACTGGAACAGTATGGTTGAGAATTGGCAACATAACCCTAAGGCCTTAAACCCATTTGAAGAGCCTATTGCAAGTAGGTGTCCTGTTATTTCCTTTTTACTTGAGCCAAGCTAATGCATTGTTAGGCATGTCAGTCACAGCGCTCCGCCTTGAGATTGCAAAAGAGGAGGCGTTGTCAGCAGAAATAGCAGCTGCCCAGCCCCATGAGATACCACCTTCTATACTAGTCCAGACTGGGCTAGAGCTTGAGGAACAACAGTGCGTATCTTGCAACAGATAAAGAGACCTAGCCTAACATAGCAAGCACTTAGGCGCGTTATGACACAGCTTGCACAAGCGGCAAAAACCCCAACTGAGTATGCTGAGCTAGAGGAGCGACGAAATGCCCTCCGTCGCCGCCTTAGCAGCTGGGCAGAGGCCAGGAATTTGTACATCCCCCCAACCTCTGAGCAAGCCATAGACCTAGCCAATGAGCCTCCAGATGCAGCAGACAGGCTGCCTGAAGCAGTGCCACTTAGGCTCCCCTCATCGCTACCTCCCACCCTTCATGAATCCTGCCCCTTCAAGCTTGCTAATGTTGAGTTTCGCTTCCGTCTTGCCCAGGCAGAAGGTGCACTTTCTGAGCTGAGGCGCCTGCTTCGTGTTACAATGGGCTTATGGCGCTACAAGTCAAAACAAGTTGGGGCAAGCCAGCGTGTGGGCACTCGCGCACGGGCCCTAATTAGCCGCTTTCAATATAAGGTTGACCGGTGCATAGGCCGATACAGATCTGCACACGTTGCTCTACTTTCCCTAGACACCAAAGGTAAATGGCAGCTCCGGCTACAGGAGCTGTCAGAAAAGGACGCTCAAGTGCCAGGGCGTGCTGATAATGAGTCTGAGGGAAATCGGGAGCTTTCATGGATTTGGCGGGTTACACAGCAGACTCAAACGGAGGGCAACTCAGCACTTGACCCACCAGAGTCACCAAGCAAGGAGGAGCTTAGTGACTGTAAGTGAGCTAAAGGCCTACCCTATACTCCACTAACCTTGACTTGAATAGGCCTTAGATGCAAGTGGCAAAGTCTAAAGCTCGTGCAGACAGATGGGATGAGGAGGTGCAGCTTGTCACAGAAGAGATGCGACGGTGCTTGCTTTTCTGGATTGGAAGGCAGGCTGGTGGGACAGGCAAGGGGAGGCACAGCTGAACTTTGTACAATCCTGACGAGCAGACCTCAGTTCTGGAAAGATAACACGAACTGAGGGAAGAGAAACGCGAAAAGAAAGATTAATATACTCGTATGAATGTCACATGTCTAAGTGTCCAGGTGCGATGATCATAACGTGACTACGACGCGTTGTGTTCTAACACTCCTCCTCACATGGACAACCGGAAATGTTATGAACTGTATGAATACGAATAGGTTAAACTGTGAAGAAGTAAAACAGATAAGAAAAGAAGAAAATCGGTCACTCCTCCTCGATGCAAAGTCCCAAATTGGGTCGCAATCGCAAGAAATCCGCCCGAGCCAGTGGCTTGGTCAGAATGTCTGCGGTGTTATCTGCGGAGGATATTCGAGTCGCTTTTACCTCCCCATCAGAGACCAGTTCCCTAACATAGTGGTATTTGACGCGGATATGTTTCACTCGAGGATGCCAGAGGTGGTCCTCGGAGAGAATAGACGCAGCGTCGTTATCACAGTGGATGGGTGTAGGGCCAGTGGGGAGGAAGTCGATCTCATCCAGTAGTTCCCTAAGGAATACGGCTTCGTGAGACGCCTCATGCAACGCAATATACTCGGCATAACAAGACGAATCCGCGACCGTACGTTGTTTTCGTGAACTCCAGGAAACCATTCCCGAACCCAGCGAGAAGCAGTATCCTCCAATGGAACGACTTGTATCGGGACAGTTGGCATAATCTGAGTCCGAGTATCCCACAAGGCGGAGGGAATTCTGACCACCGAGTTTTAGAACCAGGGAACGTGTACCTTTCAAGTAGCGGAGTACACGGGTGGCCGCTTCCCAGTGTTCAGGTCTATAGCAGTTGAGGAAGAAGGCGAGGCGTCCAATGGCATATGCTACATCTGGTCGGGTACCAATGGCAATGTACATCAGGCTACCGACAAGTGAGCGATATGGGGTGCGTTCCGCCCAGGCTGCAATTTCGGGGGGTACTGGATCTGTCTTGTTGGGTCTGCATAGTTGTAACCCGGCGACCATGGGAACGTCGACTGGATGCGCGTCGCGTTGGTTAAATTGTTCGACTACCCGATCGATGAGGGCTGTTTGGGAAATGGAGATAGTATTGACGGATGGATTGCGGGAGATGGCGATGCCCAATGCGAATTTCGCTGGTCCAAGGTCGGTGATGTCCCATTTGCCCTTGAGTTGTGACTTGAAAGCCTTGTTCATACTTGGCTTGGGAGCGATAGAAATGATGTCATTGACGTGAACAGCGAAGATCACAGTCCCAGTAGGGGTTTGTCGCCAATAGATGCACCACTCACTCGATAGCCGTTTAAATCCCCAACCTCGTACTGCCCTGTCAAATGTCCGGTTCCAAACCCTGCTTGCTTGTTTCATCCCATAGATGCTCTTCATTAACTTCATGACCCAGTCTTCCTTTCCAGGAACCTCGAATCCAGGCGGTTGTTCCATGAACATGGTTTCGTTTTCTGGGAGGATACCGTGGAGGAAGGCGGTCTTTATGTCGAAGTGCTGTACGTCCCAACCAAGCGAGGCAGCGATGTGTAAGAGAACCCGGAAAGATTCGAGACGTACAGTGGGAGCTGTGGTCTTGTCATAGTCGATTCCGTAACGTTGGGCATATCCCTTCGCTACGTACCGCACTTTGTAACGTACCACGTTGCCCACGTCATCTCTTTTCCGCTTACAAACCAGTTTCCCTTTGAGTGGGCGTTGTCCGCGTGGAATCTCGGAGCGCGGGACCAATACGAATACCCTCAAGTCCTCAAGGCTCTTGAGTTCATCGCGTCCTCCAGCAATCCAGTACTCGCGTTCCGGAGAAGCAAGGGCTTGCGCCCATGAAGGTTCATCACCAGAGTCGAGAACAGGTTCGATGGTACCATCAGAGAGAGCGGAGAGGACGTCGTCTATGGAGAGGGAGGAAAATGAGGAGTTCCGGTCAAGGTCAACAGCAAGGAGAAGATGGGTTTGACGGAGAGGTGCGAACTCAGTGAGGAAGGCTTGAGTATGGTCTTCCAATTGCACGGCGCGACGGGTGGTACGCTCCTCCTGACGGCGGAGAGCGGAAGCACGAACGTCGGATAACGCACCGGAGAGACGTGTGTCGGGAAGAAGACCATCACGAGAGTCCTCACGGGAGAAAGGCACATGATTGCGGGGTGAGCGGCGGAGGAGCTGGGTCGTATGCGCGAGGAGGCGAAGCAGGTGCGCAAGGAGGAGAAGGAGGTGTAGCAGGAATGGAAGGAGGTAGGACAAAGGAAGGGTCAAAAGTAAGTTCTGATGGAATCGGTAGAGAAGGTACTAAAGAATTCGGAATAGAAGTTGACATATTTGGAAGATTCGTAGGTAAATTTGGAGGAGTTGTTATAGTACCGTGAGATAATTCAGGAGAAGTAGGTAATTGCATTGAGGAATTCGAAATTGTAGTAGAAGAAACGTTAGAAGGGTTGTTAATTGTGGAAGGAACCGGATTAATGAAATCAGAAGGGGGAAGCGCAGAGTTAAATGAAGGTGTGGTGGGTGTGGATGCGATAGCATCCCAGGAAGGAGGAAGACCTCCATCATCGACGTTTACTAGAGTTCCAGGCAATAAATCGGCAGGCAAGGTATCCAGATGCTCAACGAAAGTGACGTGATAAGAGTTGAATACCCTTCCAGTTGCCGGATTCCACAGGCGGTAAGCTTTAGCATGCGGAGCATAGCCAATTAGGACGCAAGGAACAGAGCGCTGGAGAAGCTTCGGGTTGTGAGTTAGGACAAGTGCGAAGGCTCTACATCCGATCTCACGTAAGTGGGAAAGCGAGGGGGAATGTCCGAACCAGAGTTCGAAAGGAGTCTTCCCATTAAGGGAGGACGTGGCTGTCAAAGATGTAAGGTAGGCAGCCGTCGCACAGAATTCATCCCAGAGAGAAGTGGGAGCATTGCAAGCTAGGCGCATCGTTCGCACTTTGTCAAGTAAGGTCCTGTGTAATCGCTCCACACGTCCATTGTGAGCAGATGTATAGGGTGCGGTCAGCAGGTGCTCAATACCATGCTCCCCACACCACGCCACCATAGCATTGGATAAGAGTTCCCCATTGTCAGTGACGAAGATCTTGAGTCGTTCACCGCATTGGTTTTCTACCAAGCGATGCCAAACTTGCAGCGCATCAGCGGCGTCACTCTTAGCTCTGAGGGGGATCGTCCAGACATAACTCGAAAAGTCGTCGATGATATTCATGGCATACAAATGCCCGCTTTGGGAAGTAACAGACATAGGGCCGCACAAGTCAACGAAAACTCTCTCCAACCGTCTAGTAGCCTTTGCTCCCTCCCGCGTTTTCGGCACCGGGGTACGGGCCTGTTTACCAAGAATGCAATGTTCACATTGCGGTGGTATAGCGGAGAGGTTGATAGGCATACTTTTTACGACGTTGGTTCGAGCCATGTCGATGATAGTACGTGCGTTGCAATGCCCAAGCCTGCGATGCCATGTTTCAACATCGGGGATTCAAGATGCGTAGAGGGTGGTGTCGGCGTTATTGGATGGAGGGATGATGCGGGGAGCGAAGAAGGAAAGAAGGTATAGGTTTCGAGTGGTTGATACCACGCCCTGCGCAACAGTAGTACCTGTTTCCTTCTTGAGTATCCAGCAGGTCTTCTCATCGAAGCAACTGACTGTGCCACTATCGCGATTGAGTGTCAGGACGGAGATAAGCCGGACAGAAGAGGAAGGAACGAATGGGGCATCATGCAATGTAAGGCGATGTCCATCCTCCATAGTCAACTCGATCGTGCCCATTCCCATAGCATAGATGCACGTCCCCCCAAGACCCTTAATCGGGTGAGGTTGGATAGTCCTCAAGTTCTGGAAATCCGAGCGTTCTGGTGAGATGTGACACGTTGCGCCAGTATCCAGAATGAAGGGCGATTCCGAGAGGTGCAAGGGGGAGAAGGGAGTGGAGGGCGAGGCGACGTGAGACGTATTATTGTCCAAATGATCAGCCACCTTAGTATAATGTCCCCAATCGAGCGATGTCCTGTGAGGTCCCATTTCGGCAATCATGCCACTGAAGTCAAGTAAGTCATTGACCCGATACATCGCCCCAGTGTGATCGCACAGATTGGCAGTTTGTTGAGGGCGATTTGTTGGCGTGGGTACTAGGATATACGAGACACCGTTAATGACAACAGGGGAACCTCCAGAGGAATTTGCAGGAACTGCGGTGACAGTGGTCGGAGCGGGATTCGAAGGAGCAGTAGTAATGGTGTTTGTAGTCGTAGTGGTATTGGTAGCCGGGGTTGTATTGGTAGTCGTAGTAGCCACGTTGGCGCTCCCACTTTGCGTTGATCCCCTAGTAGGTCGGGGTGCCTTCCCTGCAGCGGCACGTTGAGCAGCCTTAGCTTCCTCCAGAGTGCGCCCAGCCATCTTCCCTCCTGGTTTGATACAAAAATCGATGGTATGATGGAGGCACTTGCAATTCGAACAGACGATAGCAGTTCCAGGTGTTTTGGAGTCCAAGTTAGAAGTACCAAAAAGAGCGATTGTAGCTGGTGCGACTCCTACTTCCGCGCGCCTCTGGACAAGTGCGGCTTCGGTGTCGATACGCCTAATGGCTGCTGCCCAATTGAAATTTGGATCGTCCGTCATTCCGTGTATGTCCGATTGAAGCTGAGGGAAATGGCGTCCGAGGGCATTGATGATGATGAATAGGAATAGCTTATCCTTGTCGATTTTGCCCATCTTCTTCATGCGTTCATGGAGGTCACGAAGTTGTTTGGAAGTAGTAGTCATGGGAATGGAAGGCTCGTAGAAGATACTGAATTCCTTCAAAAGGAGGTTGATTTGTGCGTGTGGTCCCAATTTTTCGTGGCGTGTCCGGAGTGCTTCGAAGACTGCGTGGGAAGTGTCGAAAGGGGAAGCGTATTCGAATTCGTCGGATGACATGTGTTTCAGCATGAACGCATGTATGGCTGTATTGTTTGTTCCCCAGATCTCGTGAGCATCAGGATCGGTAGTCAGATCGGGGCAAACTAAAGTCCCTTTCAGGTACTTAGATACAGCGCATCCATCGGTAACAAGGGTGACACGTCGACTCCATTCGATCCAATTGTTTTCGGTAAGATTGAGAATTAGTATCGAAGGCCAGGTAGGATCAGCGATCAAGCGTTCAACAATGGTGATATTGCCAGAACCGACAGTAGCCTTGGCTTTCCCAGTAGAACCAGTAGTCACTGGTGCGCCAGAACCCCCAGTAGGCGCAGAGCTCCCAGTAGGCGCAGAACCACCGGTAGGAGGGTTGCTTGGCGCAGTAGAGGGGTTAGGAGTGGCAGGAGTAGACATAGTTCGAGGGAAGGAAAGTTATGAGTGATAGAAAGAAAGCAGGAGCACGCGGAGGACCAGTATGAGGAACTAGAGTATTGACAAGTTAGAGTCGGGCGACAGGGCCCATAACCTGTACAATCCTGACGAGCAGACCTCAGTTCTGGAAAGATAACGCAAACTGAGGGAAGAGAAACGCGAAAAGAAAGATTAATATGCTCGTATGAATGTCACATGTCTAAGTGTCCAGGTGCGATGATCATAACGTGACTACGACGCGTTGTGTTCTAACAAACTTAAGCCATGACATTCTAGAAGGTGCTCATGCATATGCTGCCAAACAAGCCCATGTCAACCGAGCACTTGCTGCCTCATTTAAAGTACGCTGGACAGCTGAGCAAGCGCAGGTAGCAGCTTTGACCACGTGAAACCTTCCAAGCCTGCTGCATCTTGCCCTCCCTGCTACCTTATAGTTGCCCCTCTCGTTGCTCCCCTAAATCATATTTTGCATCAGGAAGCCTGTCACCTACTATCGCGTATGGGATCTTTGAAATTTTTTGAAAACTTGCCTCGGAAATGTACTTGCCGATAAGTATGGACTTCTGGCCTTCTGTAGGAGGTAGGTATGCTTCTAACCTAGATGTCTATGAAGAACAAAGGGTGGGCATAAGAGGTTGTGTCCTGGGGAACACCTTGCCGGAGTGATTATGGGGTCTTTGAAAACTTTGAGTTACGTTGGTCACAGCGCCTGTTGCCTGTTGGGCTGGATGAATGCCCTGTAGACACACGTGATAACCCCGACCTCCTGGGCGAAGCCACTGAATAGTCACACTCCTGTCAAAATCTCTGCCATGTACGCTACAGTCAGTTCCAAGGCCTCTGATTTTGCACAGAGTTTTGTATATATATGATGTTTGGTTGTACCAAATATTTTCCATCTTGAACATGAGCCAGGTGTGATTTTCTTCTGATTACTTGAAATTCTTCATACTTTTCCACCTGTTCAACCAAAACTTGGTGGATTTTCTTCAAATAAATTTTATAGACAACTTTGTATGCACTATGAACGTATGAACGCCCATCCCGGGGCATCCGAGGGTGCAGGTTTGGAGAGGAAGAGCTCAATTTCGAGTTTTCAAAGACCCCATAACTTTCAAACCCAGCAGACACAGTAGTATACCAATTTTTTTTAAATTCAATTTTGTGTCCCAGCAGTTTGTTTATGGTAATCCAAGCAAAAAAAAAAAGTAGGAGAAAAAAAAAGCCATGGCAGACATGTCAGATCATCTGACTCAGATTCGACATTAGTGGGGCGGGGCATCGACTGTACAGTTTTTTTTTTCCCTCTCGGCAACCTCCGGATGACGGCGCCTTCCTGCTCCTCCACCTTACCTTTACCTCAGGAAATGCGTTGCAGAACAAACCTGTGGAGACGAACCTGGCTCCGCAGGTCTTGCTCTCTCATACATTACCTGCTCCCCCTTCCTCTTTGCTTTGTGCTTTGCACTCCCCTTTCCCACAGCACATGCATCAGAGACCGCTAGGATTGTTCACGGTTTGAGCAGCGTAGTTTTCCTACGGTGTGTTTTTTTTCTTTTTCTTTAACCTGTTTGCTGCTGACAACGCTTTCGATGTCCCAAGGTTGCTTATTTAGCACGTAACACGCGCTGCTTGGCCAACGTGCCCCCTCACTTACCGCGATGTTCGACAACCTTCAACGCAGTCGTACTTACGCTCAGCGAGTGCAAAGGGCCTTCACCAGCGCACAAAACCCCCTTTGCTGCCGTCCACTCCTCCTCCACCTGACCCACCTAGGGTACGTCGCGGGTGCGAGTGACGCCGCAGTGTTTTGGTCACGGGTGTGGCGGTTACGGCTGCGGCACTCGACTCTGCTACGCCGCGACAGGCCGTCAAACCGCAACCGCAGTTTACGGCTGTTCACGGTTTTACTTGTGGGCCACCCAGCTTTTTTGTCCAGGTATTTCTTGTTGTTGACAACCCGATCAGCGCCCCAGGGTCACTCTCCGAAACCGCCTTCAAGCTGCGTTATCACACCGCCTTCGCGCCCCTGGTGGCCTGTCATTCAGCAGCCTTCAACCTGGCCACGTTTACACTCGACGAGCACAGCCGGCGAGGGTGAGACCCGCCCAAAGAGCCTTCGCCAAAACCTGCAGCAAAAGCACCCGCACAGCGCTTTTTTTCGCCGCCGTTCGCTCACCCACCTGACCTCCCAGCCCGAGTTCGTGAAGACAAGCACAGCTGCTTCGTCTAGAGGCGACGTGTGGTCGTTAAAGGTCTGAGTTAGCGGCCAAGTCCTCCACCGCAGAGAGCGTGTTGTATTAGGCAAAGCTCAGGGCTTACTAGCAGATCAAGAAGACGGACGGTAGCAAGCGCAACCGGTGAGCACCTTCCATGCCCTCTCCCTGTCTGTCGTATTTCTCAACGTTGGCAGCCTAGCTGGGATCCCAAGCTTGCGGATGCAGCCCCAAAGCACACCGAGCTCTCAACCCACGCGCCAAGCCATTCGTTGGGCGGTTCGTTCCCCCCCGGGGACACTTGCCCTTCCAACGACGCAGCCGCAAACTCAACAACAGCCACATGCCGCTCAACCATGCCGGGAATTTGGCCACTTGTGGGGCCTCATTTGGCAAGTCCCCAACGCCGCGGCGTCAGTGTTCAAGCCGGGTCCATTTGCGTTCACACTGCCGCCGAACGCCCCCAAGCTCCCTACACCACGGCCTCCGGCCGCACCTCCGGCTCTCCCTCGACCAATGTGGGCGCGAGTTCGATGCGTCCTCAACAGGGGCGCGAGAAGTGCCAGCACTGTGGCTCGGTTGGGTCCGCTGCTCCCCCAGAAGCCGACGAAGGCGTGGCCGAGGGCGGTAGACAAGTCGATTGCGACGGCGGCTGGAGGTGCTGCCGTGCTGGGAACAAACCCAAACGCGAGGGAGCTTGCGGCAGAGGCCGGTGCGTACGACGTCGTCGCTGTTTTTGTTGAACAGTGAGCTCATTGCTGAACACCACTCCGTGCTGGCGTCGCCAGGGATTCAGCGCCACCTCCCGGTCACCGTCAGCCGCCAACGTCGCTTGAGTCGCACGGGCCCGTCCGCATTTTCACACCGCACACCAGCCTTGCCACCTCCCTTATCGCTTTCACCTAACGGCTCTTCGTCAAGTGGCACACGTTGCTGATAGCACGCGGCTGGTGCCGATGGAGCTATGCCCCTCGAGGTAGCAGGCACCCCGCGCTCGCTCTGACGCAGCAGCACCGCCAGCTTGTGCCAGCCCTCTGGCGGCAGCGCACCGAGCTTCCGCTCGCAGCTCTTGCGAGGGCACCGTTGCTGGCAAGCACCGCGGCGGTCTAGCCACGGGCGTGGCTAATGAGGTCAAAACCGAGCGCTGCGCCGCACTCGGGTTGGAGCACCCTCGACTGTGCGCCCACCTTATCCGACGAGGGACTGACAGAAGCCAACTGCGAGTCCGTCGAGGAGCATGAGACCGCTGTCGAAATCCGAGGTCCCAGCGCTCCCCATTGGCCAAACTTGGCCGCAGCGTGGTTTAAATTAGAGTGAGTTGATACACGCGCATACATGCTGCGCAGTGTGGGGCACGTCGCTGATTGGAGACCTGACAGGCGTGGTCACGGTGACCTTCGTTGCAACAACGCTGAGCTATGCGCCCAGCGTGCCCTCGTTCTCGACCCCAAATTCACCAAGGCGCATCGTCGTCGCGGCCTTGTACGCAAGGGCAACTTTGAATTTGCCCGGGCTGCCGTTGGTGAGTTGCTCCCGTGCTCCACCCTGCCTGTGCGGTGGCGTTTGCGCGGAGCGCCGAGGCTGACAGGCAAGGGCAGACTTTCGAATGAAGGAGTATTTTCGCGGCGACCTCTCTTGTTGGAACTCGGTCTGCTCTTTTTGTTTGGTCCTCCAGACCACCTCGCATTTGCGGCTCATCGACGTCAGGCGCGGACGCCACCTGCTGGCAGTCGAGCTCTGGTCCTGCAGCGCAGTTGGCCTGGAAGTCTCCGACCTGCGCACCCCCACTCGCGTTCTCCTCCCGCCGCCCCAACCTCCCTGAGCGGAACGCCCCTCCACCACCAACAACAGCTCCAACGTTAGCGACAGGGACCAGACCGCCGCTACCCGGGAAGCGCGGAGCCCCGGCGTCGCCACCGCGCTGCACCCAGCACCCCTCGGTCGCCCGCGCGACCTAGCGCCGCTTGGCCCACACTCACGCGGCACCCACCGCCTTGCCTGGAACTGCGGAATCCAGCATTCCCACTCCCAGTCCTCCTGCCATCACCGCCGCTACCGCTACCGTTACCTTCCACACCGCGAAAAAAGTGCTTTGCAAGACGCTCGTGGTGATGCTCGAGCGCGACAGCGACGACTTTGCAGCTCCGGACGACGAGCGACCGTTACTAGCTTCTGCTGTAGAGCTACCCACTGTAGCATCGTAGTGTATCAAACTTCACCGCGGGTGCTGAGAGCACTGCGGTCGTAACGCAACGCCGTACTGCAGCGCGGTTAAGGTAAGACGCCGCGTAGGCTCCATACAGCTTTGTACCCGCTGAGGGTACGGATGCGGCGTCTGCGGTTGCGGGTACGGTAGTGGAGATGGGTGCCCGTAGCGTACCTGTGGTGAACCCTAGCCACCCCTCCCTTTGCCTGTCCTGCAAAGACACACCCAGCTTCGACGGGTCAGCGGCATTCGTCCGCTCAAACCCTGCCTCCAGGCCTGTCGCCACGCCCACTGCCTTCTGCCCGTGCAAAGGACCGCGCGAGGCCTGCTTGGGTCACACAGGGGTCGCGGTTGGCGACCAACTCACTGCGTCACCACCACCGTCAGTCCAAAATGGGTGACCCGCGGGTATTCAGTCGAGAAGGCTTGGTGCACAGCAAGCCAGGCAGTTTGACTACAAGAGAAAGTGCTCTGATTTGCTGACGACAAGGGTGGAAAGTGGAGAAAACAAGCTGAATGAGAGGATGAGGAGGAGGAGATGCACGTGGGAGAAGCAGCATGTTGACTTTGGTTGGAATGCGTTGGGGCGGGCAGCTCAGGAGGTGTCACACAGTCGGAGGTGACTGATTTTGAGGCTAGCGTGTGTGCATGCCTTGCAGCCACTACTGTTATTGCACAACTTGTTGTAGATCACTTTGTACCAGGAATACATGGGCCTTTGCTGCCTGTACAATGTTTGAGTAATAATAAAAGCGGCTCAAGTTGACTTGTGAGTCATAACTTGAGTTGAGTCACGGCTACAGAGGCAGTCAGTCAAGCCATGGCTTAGGTAAGCCAACTCCCAGCTAGCCGAGTTCCAGCAACATTAGATAATCATTTCCACCTTCCAACCTCATGGCTGTACGTCGCAACCCTCCACGCTTATCAAAATCTGCTGCAATTGCTTCCTCTGCTGTGGAATCCGACTGGTTTCCTGAGATCAAAGAACTTGCTTCTAAAGTCCATCAGCAAACCAACACACTAAATTGCCAAGCATACCGATCCGAGATGTTTGCCAAAGCAGACAGCTTTCTTATATTTACAGCTTTTGTCCAGAAGGGAAAAAAGCGTCGCCATCATGCTGTTAAGCCAGAGCCTGCCCAGCCCGGTATTAGCCGCTACCCTCTTTCTAAGGAAGATGGTGTCCTTGCTGCCAGGATCTGCAAGCAGCATTTTAGTGGTGGTGAACCAAGCTGGGAGGCTGTTGTACAGTCTGTCAGTGATCTCCAGGACAAGATCCCAGATTTTTGTTCAGATGACAAGGATTGGCCTGCTTGCCTAAGCCAGTATGTGCCTTTTATGCCTTCATCCCCTTCTCCACCTCAATTTTCCATAAGTTTGCTCTACAGATATTCATTGTTGTATTCTTCTACAAGCAATGTCCAAATTACAAAAGTCTCCCATACTGGTCAAGAAGCATCCTTTGGCCTCAAGGCAACACACGACACCCCTGCCAGCACCTTCATTATGGAGACATGTAGCTCCACGTCACTTGATTGCACTTCCACTCCAGGCCCATCAGTGATAGAGTCTGCTCCCAACCAGCTTGGTCCCATGGGGCCAAGGTTGATCCTTGGACCATTTCGAGTCTTCGACTTGTCAACCATGACTGCAAGCCCAATGCTCAAGTGAGTTTTGTTCCATTTTTAATACCTTCTGGATTTTATTCTAAGACCCCCAATTTAGATCTTTCCCATTCCTAACACTTATGCCTCTGTCATAGCCACCATACAACCCATTGCTACAGGAGAGGAGGTCACCATCAAGTACCAGAAGAGTGGTTGTTATGGTCAGCATTGTCTCTGTTCCTCCTGCACTGGCAAAGATACAAGCAACCTACCTGTCCTCAAACCAAACCATAATGGGCAGCAACAGCTTGGTGGTGCCTTTTCTAGGATTGGGTAGCAGTTATATGTGTTAAGGTGCCACAGGTAACTTTACCTTACACTGCTGCATTACCATACCTCTATATGGACTGCAGATCATATGTCCTTATATTTAGCTACTTAATAAGTCAACTCAACGCGACTTAGTGCTTCTGACTTCCCTTTTCTCTCCTAAAAAATAAAGGCTACACACCAGAGGCAAATGAGCTCTAAGCATGTTCTATTGGATAAGACATGCAGTGCCTCCATTGCCTGTAGTTCTATATAAGCCCATATAACAAAAATCCCAACCAAAATTGAACTGAAACAAAGCCAGGCATATTGCCCTAAACAGCTGATCAGATCTCTACATCATCTTAAGTGACCCTTTGGCTCTTGACCTAATCCATTCACATCTTGATTTTCATAATTCCAGCTATTTTATTCAAATTGCCAATTCTTCAACAAGGTCCAGCTTAGCCATCAGCAACACCATCTTCAGGTAGTTCATTATTTAGTAAGGTACTATAGATAGGTAAGAACTTAGTAGCACTGTTCTACAAATAGTTAACAAGTTAGTAGCATTATTTTACTAGTAGCCAATAACCTACTAGCGCTTGTCCACTAACATTCAATAACCTCGTAATATTTTTCAACTGGAATTCAATAACACAGCAGTGCCATTCTACAGATAGCTAAGAAGTTAGTAGCACTTTGCTACTGGCAGTCAAGAACCTAGTAGTACTATTCTGTAGATAGTTAGGAAGTTAGTTGCACTATTCTACAGGCATTCAATGACCTGGTAGTACTAAGGTAGGGCTCACAAGGTATCATCCAACATCATGTGATAAAAGTGACAAAATGTATGACAAACAAAAAGTTTTGAATATCTTTCCAACAACACTATTTATAAAAAATCAGCTTTATACAAATGTATATGAGTACATTTAAGTCATTTGGATAAGAGGATATTTCTCATAAATCTATTACCTGAGGAGTTATTCAAAGAGTTTCACCTCCTGTCATAGTATGCAGAGCGGATCCCCTTGAAGATTTGAGCTCTAATGCCATGACATGGTGCAGCAGTGGGTCACAGAATGCCATATAACACAGTGTCACACTCCCATAATATTGGATGAAACCTTGTGAGCACTACCTTTTTCTACTGATAGTTAAGAAGTTAGTAGAATAATTTTACTGGTAGTCAACAGCCTAGGAGTATGCCTCTATAGATAGTCAATAAGTTAGTAGCATTATTTTACTGGTACACAATAACCTAGCGGTGGTATTCCACAGGCAGGCAAAACCCTAGTATTACTTTCCAACTGCTACTCAAGAACCTACTATTACTATTTGACAGGTAGTTAAGAAGTTAGTAGCACCATTTTACTGATATTCAATAACATAGTAGTGCTTTTCTACTGATAGTCAAGAACCTAGTAGCGTTATTCTACTAATATTTATGAAGTTACTAGAACTATTCTCCTGGCAATCAATAACCTAGTAGTCCTTTCCTACAAGTAGTCAACAGATTCATAGCGCTGTCCTACTGGTAGTCAATAACCTAATAGTACTATTCGACAGATATTCAACAATCTAGTAGCATTATTTTACTCATACTCAATACCCTAGTAGTACATTTCAACTGATAGTCAAGAACCTAGTAGTAATATTGTACATCTAGTTACAAAGTTAGTTGCACTATTTGACTGGTACTCAATAACTTAGTGGTACTATTCTACAAATATTCAACAAGTTAATAGCATTATTGAACTGGTATTCAATAACCTAGTAGTACTATTCTTCAGATAGTTACAAAGTTAGTAGCATTATTTTACTGGTATTCAACAACCTAGTAGCACTATTCTGCAAATAGTTACAAAGTTAGTAGCACTATTCTTCAGATAGTTACAAAATTAGTAGCACTGTTTTACTGGTACTCAATAACCTAGTAGTACTATTCCTCTGATGGTTACAAAGTTAGTAGCACTATTTTACTAGTACTCAACAACCTAGTAGTACTATTCTTCAGATAGTCACAAAGTTAGTAGCATTATTTTACTGGTACTTAATAACCTAGTAGTACTATTCCTCTGATAGTTACAAAGTTAGTGGCACTATTTTACTGGTACTCAACCACCTAGTAGTACTATTCCTCTGATAGTTACAAAGTTAGTAGCACTATTTTACTGGTACTCAACAACCTAGTAGTACTATTCTGCAGATAGTTACAAAGTTAGTAGCACTGTTTTACTGGTACTCAACAACCTAGTAGTACTATTCTACAGATAGTTACACAGTTAGTGGCACTATTTTGCTTGGTAGTCAAGAGCCTAGTAGTACTTTTCTACTGGTGTTCAGTAACCTAGTAGCACCATTCTACAGATAGTTATAAAGTTTGTAGCTGTTTCTAACTTGTAGTCAATTACCTAGTAGTACTTTGTTACTGGTAGTGAACAACACCGTAGTGGTATTCCACAGTCAGTTACAAATTGAAGCTAGTAGCACTATTTGACTGGTAGTCAAAAAGTTAATAGCACTATTGTAGAGTAGAGTCGGCATCTACATGTTGAGTTCGAGGATAATCCCCAGGGTGAGATAGAGGGTGAGATGGGGGGAAAACGCGACGCAAAACCGGTGGCACTCGTTGCCTACCCGGGAGACACGCGCAGCCTTCTTCTGGCTCACAGTCCTGCGTTCGGATTTATATAAGTTTTCTACCTATTTACAATCTAGCTACGTGTCCTTAACGACAAGAAAAAGGGTGACATGTAAAAGTAAAAATGGAGAGGGCAGCAACGCGTGTGCGCTGCCCTGTGGTGTTGGAGGTGTCGGGGGAAGTGTTGGAGGTGTCGGCAATGAGGAAAATAGGCCAGTTGCAAGGCCAGCGCGCACGCAGGCCTTACGCTATCCTACTGGCAGTTAACAACCTAGTATTACTTTTCTCCTGGCAGCCAATAACCTAGTTGTAGTATTTGACAGGTAGTCAACAAATTAGTAGCATTTTCCACAGCTAGTTACTAAGCTAGTAGAACCACCTGTATTTACCTGATTATCTAATCATTAGTTATATTTTCACAGCACTATAGTTCTTACAGCCCCCCTGTGCTTAAGTCCATTTTGTTTTGTCAGCCTTGTAGTAAGTTAGTATATAAAATTGGCAGCATCTATTGGTTGGCGAAGTTTATATATTTTGTTGGCAGTCTCCGTTTCCTAAGATTGTGCACGAGCCTTTCGGGGACTGCTTTTGGGAATGCGCCTTCAATATCCAGAAAGAGTACGGCCGCCACTTTACCCGAGCGCCAAGCAGCCTTGATCCTAAGCGTGAGGACGTGCATTGCGCCTGTGGTCGTGCGGCCTGGACGTCCCCCAAAGTGGTGTTTCGCCAGCAATTGGTGATTTTCTGAGAGGAATGTGATCTGGTCAGCTACTATTGGGGTGATGACCTTCCACATGTAGGGCTGAGCACCGTACCGTATACGGCATACGGCCGTATGCTTATGGTGCCAATACGGTTACGGGTACCCCCGTAACCGTAACCGTACAGCAGCCTGAAAACCCATAGACGGTACGGTACGGGTGTAAAACGGCCGTATTACGGGGTCATACGGGATTGTACGGGTGTGACATTGATAAATCTTGAGTTCCTTGAGTCCAAACGCTGGCGGGAGCACGCAAGATATGAGGGGGGGGGAAGAGCGTCTTCAATTGCACGGGTGGTGGTGATACAATACTCGATGCCGGCTCTGGGCCAAGCAAAGAGGTTTATATACAAGTATGCTAGGTGCAAGGCAGTGTTCTAAAACAAAAAGACGAATAGGGAACGTACAAAGGAGTCCTCAGTGACTTTATACATGGTATAATGTCCCCGGCGAGGTGCTGCACAAATGGTGCTTGGACCCAGTTCGCCGTCCTCGAGGCGGCGCGTGGCTTGTTGTGTTGGCGATCCAAGCATTGGCGGTAGAGAGATTCGAAGCAAGATGAGTCGGAAAATGGGAATGACAAGGAATGAATGTCGATTGCAAGGCGATGGAGGCGGAGGGAGTGGCGAGGCAGCGAGGCGCGAAGGGAAACAATGTGTCGTCAATTTGGCGGGTGCGGATGTTGTCACATGGTCGAAGTAAGCCGAATTCGAGGCTAACCCGATCCCCTACCTTACAAAGTGAAGGCAGGCGATGTTGGCAAGGAAAAGGCGATTGGCATTGGTGTGGCAAAGGCAGATGGATGGGGCATTGAGAATAGAAAGCGTGAAACGGGGGTGGCTGATAGACGGTTGTTAATCGTGCGACCGCCAGAGCTAAGTTATTTGTGCTCATGGAACAATCTAGAAGAGGGTTAGATGTCGACGAAAAGAGGGAACGTACGGAATTGCAAATGACTTTGAAGGCGACAGCAGCGTTGCCGGTTCGGGGTCGTTCAAACAGAGAAGAGAAAAAGAAAAGCGCACACGAGAGGATGGGGAAACGGGGCAGCGGTTGCCTGCTATGATCTTGTGATGTGAGGCCAGGCAATGTTTATTTATAGGGTGGTGCTGAATCTGCTGATGCGATAGCGACAAGTATGCTACGGATATTTGTGAGTAAAAGGGGAAAGAGAGGGGAAGGCAATGTGTCAGCCGGCGACAGTCCCACTTGGCGATGTAAAGAAAGGAGTGTTTGACAATCGTATTTGAATGGAAAACAAGGGTTGTTTCGAGGGCGCAAGTGCGGGCGCAGGTCCAAGTGTGGTGCTTTGTCTGTCGGCTAGTTAAAAAAGGAATGTGGAAAGGGTGCTTGGGCCATTGGATATGAAGAAAGGAGAGGGAAATGAGAGTGAGATTTACAGGACAAAGGAGCAAGGCAGAGACATAGAAAGAAGGAAAACGGCGCATTCGGCGATGTGGTATTCAACTGGCGAGACACCGTGTGTGTCGTTGTCTAGGATGGCTTGGGGCGACAAGGGTGAGTGATCCGAGTGTCTTCGGCACGGAGCTAGGGGCGAGGCGTCTTGGCGAGGCGACGGGGACGGGACTGTGGGTGTGACGACAGCGAGTAGATGCAGTGGGGTCGTTAACGTCACAGTCTTCAGCAGCGTCACAGGGCGAGATGGTCACATGTAGCACAATCGCGCTCAGAGATAAGATGTCGTGGTCATTTCCGAGGCCAACGCGATCCCCATCATACGGCCGTCATACGGCCCGTTACGGCCGTCACTTTACGGTCTGATACGGGGGGTTAACCGGCCCGTCAACCGTACCGTCAAACTGTCCCTTCAAGGCCAGACGGTGCGGTAACGGGTCCCGTATTACGGCGGCCCGTATACCCGTAAATACGGTTACGGGTGCTCAGCCCTATCCACATGGTATTTAACAGCGCAATTGGACGGTATGCCTTCGGGACGTCATAGCGCGGCTTGCCTTACGAAGGACAATGGTGTTGAACGATTTCTATGGCTTGTATTGAAGACCCTTTTCGAGCATCGCTTCGTAAATCCAGTGTAACCTTTCAACTAGCATGTCGGCGCATTTGGTCAGCACCACATTTGGGATGCCGTCCGGTCCTGGGGCCTTATACGGCTTCAGTTTCTTGAGTTGCCTGAGGATTTGCTCTTCCATGACAGCGTCTGTTTTGCAACACGCTTCCGGGTATATAGCACCTTCTGAGGGGTCCTGCGAATGCGGTTTACGGGGAAAGAAGCCTTTTGCTAGTACTGTTCCCTTTTCGCTGTTGGTGGTTGCCGTTCTGTCTTCCTCTCCTATGCTGAACTTGAGTGCTTGTATCCTCGCTTTACCTCTGTCGCTGGCCGGCACTGAGGTGAGATGATGTACAGTTCAGATATCTGGGTCTTCTGCTCTTTCGAGATAAGATCGCCAGTGCTGCTCTTTCGTACTTTTAAGCGTTCTGTTATACTCCTTGGCTACCTCCGCGTGCTCGGCGTGGACTCTGTGCGTGCGGTCGGTTTTCCGCTTGTACGACTGCCTTCCCAGTTTGTTGGACCATTTGCGGAGAAGCGTAAGCTCTTTCGTCCACCAGCGCTTCGACTTTGGGCTGATTTCCGTGATTGGGACTTGCTCTTGAATGGTTCTTTGGATTGCTGCCGATAAAGTTTCACAGCTTTCGTCCAATTGGGCTTGATCAAGCATCTGCTCCAGAGGTGGGAGGCTTGCCAACTGTACCTTCAACGCTGCATGGAATTCCACCCAGTCCACCTCTCTAAAGTTGGTGAACGGCTTGTCAGTGGAGGGTCCGAGGTGGAGGTCGAGCTCAGTAAGGACTGGAAGATGATCGATCGATGATCGATGATCGATGATCCGTCAGTATGCCTCGGGAGTCCGTCCGTGCATCACAGGATAGTAATAGATCCAATGAGTGCCCTGACAGGAAGACCTGATCCGGCCTGCTCCAGCTTTTCGTTGCGTTGTGCTGATGCGTTGGGGTTCCGCTTGGCAGGGCGAGCTCTAGACCTGCATCAGCGATAGCTTCTATTAGTTCTTCTGCGGCGGAGATCGCGTCAGGTGTGAAGAGGCGGTCATCGTCAGGGTCACCCCACAACGGATGGTGCCGGTTGAAGTCACCAAGCCAAATGATATGCGCTGTGCCAGTATCAGCATGCTCAAGTTGGGTTCGGTTTCTGCTATAATAGCTTGACAATAGCTTGACCGTGTCATTGTTATCGCAGTTGTTGTACGTGTTAAAGATCGTGATTTTGCCCCACATTCCTTTGAGTTGTATAACGGTGATGTCGCTGGATGGGAAGTCTAACTGAGTCCAAAAGTCCGAGCTGATATTCGATCGTATTAGCGTGATAGCCCTAGTTCTATTGGGCGTGCTGCCATGCACGGGGGGGTAAATCGGCGTCCAGTCCCTGGACGCGATGGTGAGATTAAAAGGTTAATGGCGGGTTCTTGCAGTGCGATTAAGTCGATTCCCAAATTTGCCAGAAGGTTATTACTGATGAGATTATGCTGACACGAAGGCGATTTATTTACATTTTGTTGCCAGATCGAAAGCTTTTTAGTTGTATCTACCATCCTTTCTGACCGTTGAGTTTGTGTTGTTCCTTGTCTTCTTTAGTCCACTTGAAAAAGGGGGTGTCGCTCGCCAGTTCATCATGTCCACCCTCTCCAGAGAGTTTGCCTTCTTCTCTGTTGCGACTAAGGGAAATAAGATTAGGGCCCGTGCACTGAGATCCACGATTCTGAGGTTTTTGTGAGGTGGTGGCCCCATTAGCCCTGCCCGAAGGGCACGATCCCTTGGTTGGGTGATTTCCACCTGAGGCTGGGAGGCTGTTTACCGCATAGACTCCCGGGAAACGTTCGTCGAGAGGGATTCTGTGCGGCCTCGCGGTTAACGTCCAACCATGCTCTGTTGGGAAAAACGGCATCGCGTTCTCTGGGTTTCTCTCGTCTTGAATGGCACAGCGCCGGCTGAATTCTGGGCAAGCTCTATCCCAGCTGGTGTGGGATTTATCGCCACAGGAAACACAAAAGATCTTCTCTTTGTTGGGGCAGGTGTTAGTACGGTGAGGCTCGCCACAGGTTCCACAAGTGTCCTTATCCACTGGACAGTCGCGGACAAAATGCCCCCATTTCATGCATTGGATAGGCTCCCGCTTTTGCTTCGTTGGCCTAACTCTCGCGTTACAAATGTTTAATCCGTCCCTGATCAACCGGTTAGCCGAGTCCACCAAGGACAGAGTCAGTATGGTGTAAGCATGAGTTTGGTCAAGTCTCCGCCTTTCTGTCAGTTCGATCCATCTGGCTTTGAAGATTTCATTTGGGCGTAATCCGTTCGCCTCCTCTACCTCATGGAGGTGCTTCTCATCTTTAGGGTCGCAGGTGATCGGGATCCTTGGGACGATCAGGTTGTACTGTCGCGACGTGATGTGCGAGCCTTCCAAGAAGGCCGTGGTGAAGGCAACCTCGATTTCTGGTTGCTTGACCCAAGCGACGGCTTCTTTACTGTTGAGGATGAGAACTAGGGCCTGTCAATGGGTTTTGAAGAGCGTCTCGACTTTAATGTCTTTTGGCTTCCCGGTGTCCACTATCTCACCAATGGCTTCGTTGGCTTTGGTAGCCAACTCCGTCAGGCTCTTACCGAAGGTGATGTCCCCTTCGGTGCCGAACAGCTCTACTAGGATTTGCCTGGCTTTGCAGTCCAAATCTCCAAGGACTTTGGGGTCAGTGTTAGCTCTCAAGATCTCAAGGCCTGCGTAGGCCTAGATAAGACAGCGTCCCGGTATTTCAAGGTGTCCGTTGCGATCTTGTCTGCAGTGTCTGTAATTTTGCCGACCTTGCCCATAAGATCTTTTGTGGCGGCTGCAACGCTCTCCGTGTCCTTGAGCAGCTTATCCGAACTTGTGAGAGTTGCGTTAGAGGTATCTTGGATGCTGTCCAACTGTTTTTTGAGGGCGTTGTAGATATCTACCATGTCAGATCTAATGCTTTTTCTTATGGCACTTTCTTCGGCTGTAACCTTGAGCTTCGCTTCTCTTAACCTCTCCTTCTCGTTTTCCTCCTGAATGAAGGATAAGACCTCCTCGAGAGACTTCTTGGTTGACCTGTCTATGCCGTCCTTAGTTATGATAAGGCTGATGGTGTCTGCTATCTTCTGTAAGGTGGACACCGCGTGGTCGGTGCCGCTGCTCTGGCCGTTCCCATCTGCTGTGGTTTCTACCGTTGAGCCTTGGCTCTCCCTGGCTACAGGGCTTTCCTTTACTGTCCGCGTATTCAGGGCTTTGCTTGCAGATGTAGCAGCTGTGGTGGCTTGCGTAAGATGAGTTTTTCCACCCAGAGGACGCGTATTGGCTGGGGGTAACGCGGTAACGTCTCCCCCTACTTCAGGGAAGTAGACTGGGAAGAGTTCAGACTAGCCCTAGAACTCCGGATATCCTCCCTTCCGCCCCCGGAGAGAATAACGAACCAGCTCCAACTGGACGCCACCTATGTGGAACTAACAGCAGCGATTCAAAGCATCATCTATGAGCGAGTTCCGGTCACCGAGATCACTCCGAAGTCGAAGCGTTGGTGGACCAAGGAATTAACAACCCTCCGGAAACGGGCCAACAAGTTAGGTAGGCAGGCTGCCTGCCGCAGGCATACAAGCGGAGGTCCGACCCCTCGCATGTGGTACACACCGAGCACAAAGAGGCATCAAAAAAGTACGTTAAAACGCTAAAGACCACCAAACAGCAGCACTGGCGATCCTGGCTAGAACGGGCGAAAGACCCAGACATATGGGCCGTGCATCGTCTCATCTCCACACCGGCGAGCGACGGAGGTAAAGCGAGAATCCCAGCATTGAAATACAGGTTAGGAGAGATCGAAAAAATGGCAACCACCAACGGCGAAAAGGGAGCAGCGCTGGCCAAAGGATTCTTCCCCCAGAAGCCGCAGACGCAGGACATCCAGGAAGACGAGGACTAACCAGAAACGTGCAGTAAAGCAGGCAAAGTCACAAAGGACCAAATCCGAAGACAACTCAGGAAACTGAAACCGTACAAGGCCCCAGGCCCGGACGGAATCCCCAATATAGTACTAACGAAGAACGCCGACGTACTCGTCGACAGACTCTACCCCATCTACGTAGCAATGCTCGACAAAAATCACCACTACAACCCCTGGAAAACATTCACCACCGTCGTACTCCACAAGCCAGGCAAGCCGCACTATGATGTCCCGAAAGCATACCGCCCAATAGCGTTGCTCAACACGATGTGGAAAGTACTAACCACAATAGTCGCCGACCAAAAACCTTCCTTACGGAAAAGCATCAGCTGCTACCGAAAAACCATTTCGGGGGACGTCCAGGTCGCACAACCACTGACGCGATGCACTTACTCACACTCAGGATCAAAGCCGCCTGGCGCGCGGGAAAGGTAGCGGCGGTCCTATTCCTGGACATCAAAGGCGCCTTCCCGAACGCGGTTCCCGAGAGGCTCGTTCATAATCTCAGGAAGCGAGGGATCCCAAGAAAATACACTAAATTCGTCGAAAACATGCTACGGGGCACGGTAACCACGCTGAAATTCGACGGATACTTGTCGGCCCCCATTCACATCGACAACGGCATTGGCCAAGGGGACCCTCTCTCCATGATAATGTACCAGTACTACAATGCCGACCTCCTCGACATCCCAACCAACAAAGACGAAGACGCGATGGCCTTCGTGGACGACTCATTTATGCTAGCAATAGCGGACAGCTTCGAAGAGGCACACGAAAATTTGGCAAATATGATGGGAAGAGCAGGCGGCGTAACTGAATGGTCCACCACTCACAACTCCCCGCTAGAATACACAAAACTCGCACTAATGGACTTTGCGCATCATCAGAGCCAAAAAAGATGACCTCCGTTACAACTCCCACAGAGAACAGTTGAGCTGGTCACCAGCACCAAATATCTTGGTGTCTACTTCGATCAAAACCTCAATTGGAAGGCACAACAAGCTCACGCAGTGAAAAAAGGTACCCAATGGGCAGCGCAAATAAGGCGGATAGCGAAGCAAACATGGGGCATCACGCCCAAATACGCAAGGCGACTTTACATCAGCGTGGCGCTCCCAAGGGCACTCTACGCCATCGATCTCTGGTGTACGCCCACGCAAAGCGACCACCCAGGTACCCAGGGCCGAGAGCCATAGGTTCTAGAGAGGCTATGAGCTTGCTGAGGGATCGAACGAGTGAGCGCAGCGGGCGCAAGGGGAACAACGAGTTGGAGACAAGCGGTGGGAAGCCGTCGGAAATGGGGGACCACGCACACACACACAAGTGGGAAAAGATTCGCAGATGACATTGCCAGCCCGTTGAGGGCGCGTTTAAGTAGTCCAGAGGTCAATAAAAGGATGTGGAGCACTATTAAGTGACTCCACTATACTGAGGTGAAGGCGAAGAGGATCAAGCGGACATGGAAGAAAGGGAATGAGCGTTACTAGGACGCTAATGAAGAAGTGGGGAAAAGGGCACTCGGCCTGGGGCGCTGGATTGCCAATGCTGCCCGTTGACGCTGGCCGAGGGTCCGTGCTCAGGGGCACTTCGTCGAAATTGGAAATGAGTTTGCGGCGACGCCTTAGACATACATACGGCGCCGCCCTATTTGAGAATAAAATCAAATTAGTGTGATCAAGTGCAATGTGCCGGAGGCGTTAGAAATGCAAGTGAGACAAGGGAGCGCTCTTGGCGTCGTCCCCGGTCATTACCCTCCTCCTCCTGCCTGTGCCCGTCCCTCGTCATACCCTGATTCCACCAGGTTCAGCCAAGGTAACGAGACAACTATCCACACTGCAGCGTGCCGCCGCCACAGCGATCACGGGTGGCCTTCGGACGTCGCCAACGGACACGCTCGATGCCTGTGCATTTCTCCTCCCATCTCCGCTAAACATCGACAAACGCTGCCACAGGGCGCTCACAAGAATGGCCATGCTCCCAAAAGAGCACCCGCTGCACAGTGTAGTTAACCGTAAGAACACACGTGAGGTAAAACGCCACCGCACAGCCATTCACAACCTCCTCGACCGGTACCAGGACAGCATAGACCCGAGAAAAATAGAGAAGATCCCAGCAACGTCGCAAGACCCAATCCTCGCAGCCGCAATCCCATTCGCGATAAGTATTCCCGAGGACAGAGAAAGTTCGACGAGGGAAGCCAAGAACGCGGCAGAGGAGGTACAGGTATTCTCGGATGGTTCAGCCATAGAAGGCAAAGTAGGAGCGGCAGCGGTACTGCTGAGAGCAGGTAAACCCGCGCGCACACTTCACCTCCACCTCGGCTCGGAGGAAAAGCACACAGTCCACGAGGCGGAATCGGCGGGAATCGTACTGGGCCTCCACCTTATTAGCACGGAGAGAAAAAACGGCACCACATTCGCGCTCGGATCCGACAATCAGGCCGCGATCAAAGCATTCCAGTCCAACCTCAGAAGTTCAGGCCACCACCTCGCAAGGGAAGCCCTGCGCATCGCCCACCAGATCCTCCACAGAAAAAGAAAAACCAAGTACGCCCTAACAATCAGATGGACAGCTGGACACGAAGGTATCGAGGGTAACGAAGCCGTAGACCGGGAGGCGAAAAAAGCAGCGGAGGGGCTCACCTTGGACTTAACTGGCAACGCTCCTCCCCCCGTACCTGAGAAAACCCCTACTCACGAACCCCTCAGCAGTAAAGAGAGCTCACACCGATCGTCTCAAATTCAAGTGGACAAACACCTGGCGCAAATCGAGAAGAGGGGAGAAGATGCTTCAGATCGATAGCTCCACCCCGTCAAACAAATTCCTCAAAGCGATCAGCTCGACAAACATCACGCGCAGTACCGCTAGCTTGTTATCCCAATTCAGACTTACACACGTTCCTCTCAACAGTTATCTAAAGCGATTTAAAAGGGTGGACAGCGCAAGCTGCCCAGCGTGCGGAGCAGACCAAGAGACCATAGTGCACTTCTTACTCTTCTGTCCAGCATACGCTCACGAAAGATGGGCACTAGCTCGTCAAGTCAAAAAACAGAGAAAAGCGATCTCTATTGAATCCTTACTCGGAGACCCCAATTTAGTAACCCCGTTGGGGAATTTCATCAATGCTACGCAGCGATTCACACCTCGCGGTGAGCAAACGATAAGCCTAAACCAATAGGTTACACCAGTTCTACACCAGGTCACACCACAACCGGAGCAAACTCACGCTCAGTCAGAGCACAAAATACTTCCCTCCTTGTAACGTCAAAGCGCGCGCTAGTACTGCGCAAGCGCTTTCCTCAAGACTCAAGTAAAAAAGGACGATACGGGGTGCCCCACACGAGTCGGGCTCCCAGCACGCTATCCGTGCTCGTCGATTTTACCGCATTCAACGTTACGCGATGATGGCCATAGGCTATGGGAGAGAAAACGGCAGAGACAAAGGAATCACGTTTATTCATTGTACCAGATTCGCATGTATATGTCCATGAAGTGCTACGTGGGGTTCTGTACCTCGAGGCGCACACAAATCGAACTCAAAAAAAAAAAAAAAAAAACGTCACCCCCTTTGACGGGGGCTTTGACATTTTTTAAGACCGTGAATTCGTCTTATGAACGTTTTTATGGAGGATATGTGATGTATGTATAAGAATGTGTTGTTTTTATTGACTATATCCTACTTCTTTGCTAACACCTTCGTTGGCGAGTTTCTTAGCCGCGGAGGTGGTGGTTGCCGAAAAAGGAAGTCCAGCGTAAGATATACTTGGATGCGACAGCGGGAGTTTAAGACGTCAATATATCAATATCTAGAACACCCTTTTACCAGGTATTTGCGATTCCAAACGTTCCAGGTCCTCTTCGGAAATTTGTGAGCTGCCACCGTGATGTACCATGCGAGCTAAGTGTGGAGTAAAGCACATGTGTGTATATACGCCATATTTAATACATACCTCGAGGCCGGCTCTTTTTTGGCGGACTGATCCCAGGTGATCCTTGCCTCTTTCTAGGTGGATCTGAGTCTGCTGAGCTGGGGAGGACCCGTTGGGCTGGCTCTGCTGTAAGCTCAAAGTTGAGATGAAGGGCAGGGTGAGGCTGTTGGACATAAACGCACGAGTAGGACAGTAATCTCCCTCTCTGGTCTCAAGACTGAGGTTGTCGATTGGGGTGGTAATGTCTTGATCTTGAGGAGACAAAGGAGCTATAGGTGTAGAGGTATTTGTCAGCGAGCATGTCAGGCAACCATTTGATGTGACAGCACACCTGTCAAAGGGCTGACTCTACGTGGAGTGTAACCGAGGTCATCTGATTCGGTTTGTTGGCTTCAGCGGCATATCAAAATACGCCACCTCCTGAAACTTACTGGTTTGCATGCGGGGGTGTGATGGCAGGGTGGTGCCTGGAGGAGGAGGAGAGCCTGGAGAGGAGGCGGTGGATACACGTATATATGCTGTACTGCCCTGTCCACGTACCTCGCCTGGACCTGGCAGAGCGGCTCTCTATCTCACTATCGTTTTGGCTACCATCGGTATCTGAGTCGGCGTCGTCATGGCCGCCCACGGCTTTATTGTTGTTAGTCAGCAGCGCCAGATCTAGCCTTGCTATTCCACATCAACTCACCTAGAATCGTATGGAAAAAGTCACTGTTATCGGACCCATCGTTCTCTATTATATCATCTTGATTTCGGACGTAAGCCTAGCTGTATATGATCTTGGCTGCTACACCAACATACCTGACTGGCCATGGGAAGCCAACACACCCTCCATTGCTCCATCAGAGCCGCTGCTCACATCCATGCCAGCCTCACCAGAAGGCATGCTGTAGTCATCCTGATCTATGTCTACCAGTAGATTTAGTTTCAAAGCTATCGCATCACCAGTATAAGTCACGTACCGTCGGCTCCCAAAATCTCAGGTCTCTCCCAAACCTTGAACTTGGAAACTTCCCAATTTGGCGTCATATATGCTAGGCTCTGGTCCCATTCATTGGGGTCAGCCATTTCGCCGCTCTTTATCTCGATTGAACGCATGGTCCACTGTCGGGCCTGGTTTTGCTTCAACGCCTGTGTTCAAACCATGTGAATAAACTGTGCCCTAGTCAGCCAACTCTCACCACATACATCTAGCAGCTTGCGAACACCATCAGCGACTTCAGGAGCGACCATGTTGGCATATGTCGGATCTCCTGGCTTCACCAGTGCGACTTTGTGCTTAAGGATGCGGTTCAACAGCCCGACAACCTGTCGGCCCCCGTCATTCGCATCAACCATGCACGAATGGTCCAAGAGCAGTTTCCTTGCATCGGCAGGAGAGGCATGCTCCTGGTGCTCCCATTTAACCCCATCAGGGTAGGCCCATTTGATGCCGCCTTGGGTGAGGCCACAATTCAGGACCTTGAACAGACTGGTCCGTAGGAAGCGGGCTGCAGTTGACTCATAAAGAAGCTTTGGTCGGTATTCCGAGACGACCAGGGCCTCTGCAAGGGCCATGAGGGCATGCTTTGGGATATCCCGCTTGGCATTCTTGACAGACTTAGAGGACCAATGGTGGATGCTTCTTACGCGCAGTGGCCATGGGCTGCCCTCCAGCTCCTTGAACTTTGTATCAGGATCACGGCTCAATTTTGGGTCAAGCATTTTGTCAACCAGCTTCTTATAGGAAAGGCCGCTGTCCGGCCTTTTCTCCATCTCAAGATCTACCCGGGCAATGAGATCCTCATCCAGATCGCCCGTTGGGCGAGAACGTAGCCTGATCATTTCTGGACTGGCAAGATCGGTCTCAAGCTGGCAAAGGCTCTCGACGTTGGAGATCAGAAGCCATGGAATCTGTGACCAAATAGGTTAGCCTCTCACTTTGCAGGTAATAGAGGGTCTCCACCCACATCCGTCAGCAGCTTAGATGCGCCTTCCTTAGTCCAATATGACGTCGTCTCATTTTTGATCTCCTGAAAGAGCCATGAGGTAATGTTGCGAGGGAGAGCCCCCGTTCCCGCACGGAGCAGGAAATACTGGGCCATTGGGTAGACCCAACTGACGATCTGTGGTGAGTCACATCTTAGTCTCAGAGCCACAACACATCTTTGGGAACATGTACCTCAGTGACTGCACCTTCAAACTTCATAAGCGTACCTGCCATCGCACCAAAGGCGGAAGGTGTCAGCACCGGAACCCGAAATCGCCTTCCTGGATAAGTGCCAAATGCAACTTGCGCTCGGAATGTAAGGCTATCCTTGACATCCCCCATTGCGTCGCGCTGCTCCTGGCCAGTAAGAGTGGGTCGAACATCCTTGATCCTGCGAAGGAGGAACTCATTGATGTTCTGGTCATATTTCATGAATGCACGGTTGTACTCTGGAACATCAAATCCAAAGCATTGTGAGGCATCCTTGAAATCTGCGGATGTATTTTCGATTTTGATCATGAGGGGATCGTCTTTCACCACAGTGTCTGCAAATAGATGTGGCGAAGAGTCAAGGTACTGGCGATGTGCAAGCGTGTGGTGCTCCACCATCCACACCATATCGCCGTCGTTGATCGGCTTCTCGTTCTTGTAATCCTCCAGCAGCAATGTAAGCCTTTTCTTATCCTTGTTATCGAGGAGTTTGTCTGATGAGATCATCAGTTTGAGGACCATAAACATAAGTAGCCCAATCTCTACGATAAGCTGTATGTCGAAAATAGGGCATCAGAAGTGAGCACTTTACTCCAGAGGGCCATGCCACATACCCCTCCTGACGGCGATGTTAGTAAGCGTGAGAGCCAGGCGACGTTCCATTGGGAAGACACCATCCAGGTTATGGGCGTCGCATGCTGGATTTCCAGCAGTTTATAAAATCTGGGGTCTTCGAAGATCATAACTAGGCGGCGATCCCCAATGGCTTTGAGACGTATTTCCTTGCTCTTTCCAACAGTCCCTTGCCATTGCTTCATCGCCATCTCGATCTTCTCTCCATCTGTTTCTGTATAGCCAGCTGTCCTCCTGTTCCGTGCCAGGCTGACGCAGTGCTCGTCGCTTATCTTGTCTATGTGATGATGAGGTTGACATATTGATACACCAGCGAATTACTTGACTCACCAGAATCCAGAAGCATGACGCCCCATGGCCCAACAAACTTTAACGAATTTTCGTAGTCAGCCAAGTCGAGCTCGAGCGCCTTTATATCATTCTCAAGGCTGTTCTTTGTTTGTCTCGCTTCATCTGTCTCCGGCGGTCGCTTGACAAGGCCCTTCAAAATATTCTTCTTCGAGTTGATTGAGCCCTCCAGGCGTTTAATCTTCGCCTCATGGTCGGACTTGATTAGAACTACAGCATCTCGACGATGCTGGCCTCCGATGACCGTTAGTTCTGATATCGGTGCATCCTTTTTGAGGCAGAATGGCAGAGCTGGGGCAGCGAGATTGGAGGTAACACATGAGGGGTCGACATGTTCAGGGTCGATGACGATCATAATACGGTTCTCATTGGAGAATACGCGAAAACCCTCTTCTAGAAGGGCGTTTCGCATCGCCCTGGCTTTCGAAACTATGCAAGGGCGGGGGTTGTACGGGTTTGGTTCTTTGAAGCGGAGTGGAAGGTTCGTCAGGTCAATGACGTTGTAGGAGAAAACGGCATCTTGCTTGGCCCTTTCTGCAGGGTCAATGGATGCGATCTTCCTCATAACCTTGTGGCTCTCCTCAATATCTCTGGATGTTTCGTGGATTTGCCGAATAAGATCTGGTGCAGCAGTATCCATGCCGTGCTCAGGCTCGGCCTGCTCGGTGGACTGGTTTTCAGGACGTGCCTCGTCTTCGGAGGACCCAGCATCTGCAGTTGTTGGGAGCATTAGCTTCTGAAAGCTAAGGGAGTGATACATATGTTACGCACTGTCTTCCCTTGACCTTGTGGATGCCTTCCCCTTTAAGTTCTTCGACGAAGACTTCGACTTAGGTCTCGCTTTTGTTTTCCCTTTTGAGCTGGCTCCCTCAGCAGCTGTGGTTGCGACAGCTGCGGTCGCTGCGGCCTCGCTAGCTGACTCACGGTCCATAAAGCTGTGTTTCGTTGGGAGGAGGTGAGCCAAAGGTGACCGGTGAGCGGTTTGAATCGATGTAAGGTTGGACAGAGGTTGTGCCCTGTTGCCCAGCGAATTCACATGTGGTGCTGACTCGGCGAAATCCCTATCTCATGATCATGTGCCTGCCTGAGTATTTGGGGATTCCCCACCAAGGGATTTTCGAGCCTCATTTTTCAGGGGTAAGGAAGGTATTCAATATAGGGCTGAGCACCGTGTCCGTCTATACGGGCATACGGGTCCCGTCCCCGTCCCGTCTGGCCTTGAAGCTTGAGGGGACAGTTTGACGGGAGGGTTGACGCGCCCTACGAGAAATGCGTTGACGCCATGTGACCCAATCCGACGTGGGCTGACCTGGGTGGCGAAAACTGACCCAGAGGGGTGCCAGTTGATTAACGTTGATTAGTGGTTCGGCTGTGTAATGCATGTCCTTCGTCTTCAGTACCACTACAATGCTATATGATTTCAAGTTGAACACAATACATTTTGAGCACATCTCAGCGGTTTCCGCATCAACTGCATTCTTCCTTGGAACAACTCATTTCGACGCTTTTGCAATTTGATTCTCAACTCTTTCTTCCCCCTTTCTTCTCCTCTCGCAACCACCGCCATCGCCTTCGCTAACATCGTCAATATCACTGTCATCGCATCATGAAAGTTGCCACCACAATCCTTGTCAACCCACCTCACCACACTCTGCACTACCTTCACTATCACTTCGGTCCCCAATCAGACTCTCTGAATTTCACTCTTCGGCGCAATTCCCTCCCTTCGTCGCAAGACCGTTGCTCACCAGCTCCCTTTCACCCCTTTTCATTAGGTATCACTGATCTCACCCGTCTTAGCCTCCGTAGCGGAACCGCCATCTGCACACCTGCGCTCAACCACGCAGAATCGTCATGATCCCAGATATTAGTGGCCTGCAAGGTAGAGCGGAACTTTCCTCCGTATATCTGCATAATGGGCGACCTCTATGACATCAGGGGGTTTAGTAGGACCAGCTCTTTTCTGTCTGAGGCTCATGGTATTAATGGATACTCATTGCACGCGTCGAGCTCAAGATGCGCATTGTGGATAAGGAACGCATCATGCGCGGATGTGCCACACTGATCCCCGGTTGGGCCGGCACAAAGCAAGTTCGTGGGTAAGCATGACGACCTCAAGCCCGGGCCTCAAGACGAAAACGAGTCAGCTCCTTGACGGCGGGATGGGACGGCAAACATGTAAAGGTGCGTGGTTCTTTCTGGTGCTGGTGCCGTTTGGCTGGCTTGAATTTTGCACTTGTCGTTTGATCCTCAAAGTCCCCCTTCGCCTCACCTCAAGCCTGCATCCGGTGCTACTCTGGGTCCTTCACCAGCTGACCCCATAAATGTGCGCTCCTCAATAGCTGCTGTCCCATATCACCCACAGCATTCGTGGACCCTATCCAGTCGGGCCCTTCAAGTTGCTTGGGGCCGCACCCTCACCGTTCTGGCATGTTACTGTTTATGGGACTGTTTTCGTATGTTCCCTTATCATTTCTTTTGTCTTAGACTTGCCCTCTTCGCTAGCTGTTCCTTTCCACCTTAGTCATTGGATATCGAACATCTTTTTTTTTTTTTTTTT
>Ga0307510_10000306_pt1 | contig 45260 bp, 31 predicted proteins | sample 12_EM_MG_FD_207224 | JGI IMG/M metagenome (GOLD analysis project Ga0307510, IMG submission 207224) | Populus trichocarpa ectomycorrhiza microbial communities from riparian zone in the Pacific Northwest, United States - 12_EM | ecosystem: Host-associated > Plants > Roots > Unclassified | place... | reverse complement strand
GTGAGAACCTTTAGTTTTGATTTTCATCTTCTGTTCATGACTCTTTTTTTTTTTGTCTCTGTTTCAGTTTGCACATAGAGAGTGCATACAGAGATGGTGTAACGAGAAGGGAAACACAAATTGTGAAATATGTCTCCAGGTTTTTTGAAACTTGAACGATTTATCTATTAAGGCATGTTTAGAGCTGCGCCTGCATGTTAAAAATGAACTAAAAAATAAAAATACATTTTAAAAAACAATTTCTAACAGCCTCTCAGGAGTTCCTCTGCTCTCTTATTTGTTTTGGTTTCATGGTTTGTCTTATTGTTTCATTTTTCCTGTCAGCTGTGTTGCAGATACTTTTGATTATATGAATCAAGTATTTGTTCTTTGTTTTACTTATCTGTTTTTCAAACTTTGAAAACATCAGTTTCGGTTTTCTTCGAATTTTCGAGCCTGCAATCTTGTCTTTATCCATTTTCTTAATGTATGCTGTAGGTTCTCTAATTGTAGCCCATGAACACAGAACTTTCTGTATTAGAAGGAAAAAGGAAAGCTTTCTATGATTTTTTTTGGATGAAATTCGTAATTTGGTCTTAAATGGGTTTAGTCTTCTCAATTTCAAAGATATATTAGATAATTAATTATATTTGAATTTGAATTTTTTAATTTTTTTCCAGAATTATGAACCAGGATACACAGCACCTTCAAAAACGTGTGAGCTGATTGAGGCAATGACGATTAGGTACCTTCATATTTCCATTCAATAATTTTCATAAATTGTAGATAAAAAAAAAAAAAAACGCCTGGCAGTATTATCCTCCAACTGCATGTGCGCGTTTTAGAATTCTTGCGTTCCCTTTATTTGCAAGCTTCCTCCTGATATAAAACACACCAAGCAAATTGGTCACAGCTGTTTGCTACTTGGTCCTTGAACTACGACTACTTTTTGTCATTTTCAAGTCTTTAGCCTTTCTGTTGTTTTTGGAGCTGTCGTGCATATGTCAACTAGTAATGTAGTACAATCATGAGTGATTGTGGCAGAGATAGTTTGGAAATTCCAAGAAGAGAACATGATCCGGAAAACCAAGAAATAGAAGCCACATCTGAAAGAACAACAGCTGACTCTCGGTCTTCTTGCTTCCGGTTTTTGGCTATAACAGTAGGTTCTTGTTCATTATACGATGCTTGAAAGTACATTTATTAATGCTTAGTTTAAGAAGATTATGATAAAAGAAAAAAGAGGAAATGTTAGTTTAGCTATGGCCTGGTGTAATGGGGAACTTCGGTTCGCCGGAATCTTTTGTAACATTTAAAAATTCGGTGGGATCGCTTAGCTAAGTTACTGATTCATTCAAGCTGCCCTAGAATCAGTCAAATTGAAGGTGGAGAACAGTTGTTTAGTAGCAATAATGTGGGCCAAAACCCCCACGGCCATGCAATAAAAGCTCGAGTTTATTGATGGACTGTTCCTTCATGATTTTTTCTGCAGATTACAGCCCTTATGCTTTCGAGACATCTTTTCGCAGCAATCACCGGCGGAACAGAGGACTACCCATTTACACTTGCTACTGTGAGCATTTGATTCCCTAATGGTGGCTGTTCACACTTCACAGTTCAACCTACCTGTATCCTTTCCAAATTGATTCTCTTCCTGGTGAATTTTGCAGATGCTTGTCTTAAGAGCTTGTGGAATTCTATTCCCAATGTATGTTGTTTTTCGGACACTTGCAGCAATTCATAAGAGCATTCGGTATCAATATCAGGTGAGAACCCTTTACAACAATGGACAAAGTTCTGTATAAAATCTAAACGGCAAAGATTATAAACCTTCTATTTGCAATTTGAAGCGAACAAATTTATTCCTGTAAACATAAATGACCATAGAAGATACGACACCAAGAGCTCTTCAGTTAATAATATCTGTGCGAGCTAACAAGAACATTTTAATTCGTTTTTGCTCATCAGGATTCTGACGATGACGATGATGAAGAAGATTACAACTCAAACTCTGAGGGTGATGAGCAACAGCATTTAGTATAGGCATGCTCCTAATAAATTTTATGATTTTTTTTTTGTTGTATGTGAGCATTCCATCAGTGCTCGTCATGTCATTATTCTTCCCCATTTTGAGGGTAAAAGTGAAGAATTGAGCTTTTAGAAATCTGTCGCATTCAAGGTGAGGGTGAAATTTCACATTAATAAAACCCCACCCAGCAATACCACCCAATAACTAAAAAGCTGAAACATGCCGGTCGGTGAAATTGAACCACCAAACTGACTCGTCATCTGCGTTCACTTTCAAAACAAGTCACATCACTCGCATTACGTACAAATTCTTCCATGATATGGGCATAGCCAACAACCTCTTCCTTTTGTTGCCTGAACCCACCCCTTTGACATTACAACCATCTCTGATCGGAGCACTATCCCTTATCCTTTCAATATTCCATCACCAATGTTATATTTCAATTGCAATTATAATTGTAATATAATATCGGTATTATAATTATAATTATAAAACAAGGTAAAGAAGTTAGATAATTGATTGTTTTAATTGTTGGAACTCCTCATCCAATTTACTTTTTTTCGTCCATCTACTTTCTTTTTATGTAATCCTTCCGCATTTATTTCATTCGAGATTGACATTAATAGTTTGTTCCACTGAGCATGATATGGGGTTTTTCACATAGACAAAAAATTTGTGTGCTCAATTTTATGAAAGATTGTTCAGAGATTTTTTTGTTTTTCAAAAGAAAAAAGGGACTACAATTCAAAATTATGAAATAATGTAGTCATTTTTGTCCCTGAAAGGTAGGAAAAAAACAGGTGAAAAATCTGAAGGTAGGAGAGAAAAGATAAAAAAGAAGAATTGGTCACTGGAGCCACACTAAAGCTTCATGAACTCCCCGCATCACCATGGGAGAAAGCCTCTACTGAGATAATTCTAGAGACACTAAGGAGGCCATCTTCAGAGCGTAGAGGAAGTCACACACACCTTTCCAATATGGCAGTTCCTCTTGCACGCAGACATGTGTCTCTTGATGAGTCCTTACCCCTAGATCGAAACGTTACGATTCACTCTGGTGTTGCTTGCTGGTGGAGATTGGGATGAGCAATAAGCGCCAGGTAATGTTTTTCCTTTTCATTGGATTTAATCCCTGATTCTATAATAATTATTTAATTGAGTCTCGAGTTTCATCCCGTCAAGCTCAAGCCCTCTTCTTTCAATTTAGTGTTTGATTCTCTAATAACTCTTTTATCTAGTTCTGAATTTTATTCCACCTAAGACCAATAAAGGTCCAACCCGAGAGAGAATAAAGAAAGGGGAAAGAAAGATGGCAAACAAGGTTAGCATATTATAGTCGTGTCTATGATCTAAGTCGTGAATTTAACTGTTAAATCAGGTTAACCGAGGGGTTATTCAATATGTCATCATCTCAATATTAAACAGAGATGTCATCTTAATTTTTCTTTAAAGCTAGCGCATATTTTTACTGATTGTTTGGGTTGCCTTTAGACTCACCAAATTGAATGAGTCATGTCATGTTAACTTTTACATAGTAACGCGTGTATTACACATGCCATATATTTATTTCCCCCCCTTAATCCATTTTATAATAACTCTTCAATTAAGTCTCAAATTTCATCTCACCCAAACCAAGCCCTCTTCTTTTAATTTAGTCCTGATTCTTTAATAACTCTTTAATTTAGTCATGAGTTTTATCCTACTCAAACCCAATGAAAGCCGAACCGGGGAGAGGAGGGAAGGAAAAGGAAAGAGATAGCTTGCCAATTGGGATAATGCATTGCACTCATGTCCATAATACGCTAATCTTGTATGGTTACAGGAAAAGGAAAGAGATAGCTTACCCAAGTCACGAATTTAACAATTAATCCAGGTATTTATGGTCACAGGAAAACCTTAATTGGTTTACAAGGGAGAAAGGTCTAAACTTATGTTATATGTAAATGAGATGTCACCTAGTATTTATGGTCACATGAAAACCCTAATTGGTCTTTTAGAGTTCTAAGGTAAGGGATTGATCATGCTAAAGAAAATATATTATCACCCTAAAGCATCTTACCTGAAATAAGCTGGATTATTACTTGTCTTGCATTCTTAATAGGTTGTTATGCATGTTATATTGGTGGTCTATTTACAGTGGTATAAATGAGTCTACTATAATGAGTTAAAGCCTGGGTACAAAGTGGATATTTAGGCTTAAACTTATTCGTTCTAAACTTCAGGTCATTTTTTCCAATCCTAATTGCTATCAGGATGGTGACTGGTAAGGGTTTATTCACTGTAATAACGACTATTGAACTGACATATCTAAAACCAGTTACTCTTAATAAAGACCTGTAATTATTGGTGGTCTTTTTAGGTAATGTAAGTACATAACCAGGATGGGCTTATGTGGGACCCAATTGAACTAGCCCTAAACCTAGGTGGGTTATCACTAAACATGTGTTTATGTAACTATGGTCTATGGACAATGAACAATAAAGGTTCATTTATCTTATGGTACTAGATTCACTCATTTGTTTTTGTTGAATAAAGCTTTATACCATACTCCTAAATATTCAAATAGTGACATTTATAGAAACATTTATTTGAAAACAAGATATAGTGGTATTAAATGTCCTTTTATGAACCAAATTTGGACAATAACCTTTATAGGTTTATTTTTGTGAGGTTGTGTTCTTGATATGAATAATCATGTTGGTGATTCATTTTTAGAATGTCTCTCCTAATAAATATTTGTGCACACCAGTTGGTGGAGACTCGTGTATGCATAAACATTGTAAGTGGATAATTAATTTAAGTTTTCTTATTTATCATCATGTGTTCTTTGGAGAGAGACTCACTAAGGAATTTAATATCTCTAATTAACACCTAAGTGTAATAACAATGAGCATTCATTAACACCTAAGTGTAATAACAATGAGCATTCATTTTACACTTGGAAGCCATTAGTAGACATTGAAATAATTGAATTGACTAACATGTCGCCTTTAATTTACCCAAAAATACAATGACCAGTTAAGGTTCATTTGTACCAAGAAATCCTTAATAGACATTTGATTTAAAGGCTTGTATGTTTCAAGAGAAGACTTTTTATGTAACATCCTCAAATTATAATATCATGAAATCTTAAATATTTCTTTACGAATGTCAAGTATTGAATAATGTCTAAGATTATGGAATTTTTTTTTGGTTGAAAATTTTGCCAGAGTTTCCTCTATTTTTGTTGGTACCAAGTTATCAACAACATTTCTATTATGTGTCATTACAACTTTATCTTGATCCAATCATCCCGGATCACATATCATTCATCAATCAATCTCTCAATACTTATACTTATCAATATATTCAAGTCTCATAATATTAATTAACAAGTCAACATAAAAGAATTACTAATACAAATTGAAAAATAAACAATTTCATCACTAAAGAGTAATAAATGCTAACTAACTACATATATGCATTTAGACTAAATGAATACAATATTAAGATTAAGAGTCATATTGTCTTAAAACATATATATATATATATAGACACACACACACACACACACATCCATTACATTCTACACATCTTCTATTTGATTTTTACAACGTAAAGCTTTTCAAAGAAAATAAAGACATATAAATATTACATTCCAAAATGATAATTCATAAATAAAAAAATCATACATCTAATGATCTGCATCACCTCACGATGTACTTGTTTCAACAATAACCATATTAATTAATTTACTCAATATCTTATTCATATATTAATTATTTTACTCTTAACCTTTGAAATTTAATACTTCTAACTTCAATCAATTAACACATAATCTTTTCAAAACTTAAATGTGGGGCATGTGATATCAGGAAAAGGAATATCTATGGATCCAAAAAATATAGAAGCAATAATGCAACAATAGCTTCTCCAATGACTCGATTAACTTGAAAGGAAGTTCAATTTGAATGGTCAAAGGAGTGTGAAGCTAGTTTCCAAGGGTTAAAAACAAAGTTAACATCAACTCCAATGTTAGCCTTGCTAAAGGGACAAGAAGGAATTGTGGTGTATAGTGATGCTCCCATTAAAGGTTTAGGATGTATACTTATGCAACATGGAAGGGTAATCGCTTATGCATCTAAACAGTTGAAACCTCACGAAGTAAATTATCATGTACATGATTTGGAGTTGGCAACGGTTGTATTTGCATTGAGGATATGACTACATTATCTGCATAGAGCACAAGTGCAAATTTTTACAGACCACAAAAGTTTAAAATACTTCATGTCGCAAAAGGAATTGAACATGCTACAAAGGAGGTGGATGGAACTAATCAAATATTATAATTGTGTCATTGATTATCATTCGGGGGGAATAAATGTTGTAGTAGATGCCCTAAGTCAAAAGAATAAAGCTTTTATTGGTGGATTACTTGTGAATTGAGATAGAGAACTCTTAAAATTGGTAAATTCAATGTGCATTTGAGTATGAATTCGAGGGGATGCTTATTGGCAAAGTTAGTAATACAGTTTGACATGAGAGAAAGGATTCGAAAGGCTTAGCTTGTTGATCCTGATAACAGGCAACATCCAGATAAGAGCAATCTCTCCATCTATGCTCCTATCTGCAAATATAACATCTACCAGGTATAGTTGAGCAATCTCCCGAATGTCTATGCTCACACCTTACACATAGAGGGTATGTAACTATTCTAGTCCTTTTAGTAGATCCACCCGACAAACCAGTTATATATCCTGGTTTGTTTTCTTATATGTGTATGAATTTAAATTTCGAGGACGAAATTATTTTTTTGGAGGGGAGAACGTAAACTCTCTGGGCGAAAAATAATAAATTGATTAGTTTTATGTAAAATAAAATTCGTAACTCTCGATCGAGTTATCAGAAAATTCTAAAATTTATGTGAAGCCTTCTAATATGATGCCTTAGCTTGGGTTAAAATTTCAGAATTTTTGGAAAACATTCAGAAATTTGACGAAAAATCACAATTTGACCAGTTTTACGTTATTGGGCGTAATTTTCAATCCGACCATCAGATTGAGATGAAAGTTTACAAGGGATCTTAAAATATATTGAATAAAATTTGGTTAAAATTTTAGAATAAACAGAGCTTGGTAGTGTTAACAAAAAAAAAAATAAGGACCGTCAATAGAAGGAAAAGGACTCATTAAGGGCAAAATAGTTATTTGCCATTAAAAATAAAATAAATCAGCTCTCTCTTCCTTTTATATGCTACTGATTGGGTAGAAGCAGAATGGAAAAAGAAAGAAAAGAAAAAGCGAGAGAGAAGGAGAGAAAAGAAAGGAAAAAACATAAAACCAAAGAAAAAATAAGAAAAGTGAGAGAATAACCTTATAAACTTACAAAGTCTAACTTATAAAACACTAATCTAAGAAAGAATCAAGTGAAGGAAGGAGGAATTGAGAGAGGAAATTTGGCTAACCTTGGGAGAGAAGAGAAATTGAAAGAAAGTCAATTGGTAAGCATGAGAAGTTTGGATTTAATGTTTGATTTAGATGTTTTTAAGCTTACTTGATTAAGTTAGGAAGTAATTTCATGGAATTTTACTTTAATTTCCCTTAAATCCTTGATTCTTGAACTTAGGGTTCTTATGGGAATTTAAAGAAATTAGGAGAGAAAAAAAAATGATGAAGTTAAAGTGGAATAGCATAAAAACAAGTTGCAACAATCAAGGATATGCAAAATGCCTCAAAGCTCAAAACCTTAAAAGATAAAGATCCCAACCTTTCCAGTACCATTCCAAAAAGGTAAACAATAACACAACTAATCTGAACCCAAGTCATAAAACCCTATTTTGCTCACAAATGGTAAACATTAATATAAACCAAACATTCATATCAAAGACAGTTGCACAAACTAATCTGAAATTCGGTCATAAAATCAATTTTTGCTTAGAAAGGGTAGGCATGAATGTAAATCAATCATTTACATTAAAAAAAAAAAAACACCAACACAAGCATCTTAAGATTGGTTTTAAACATGCATAAAAAAATCATTGTGAGATATAGAAAGAGACACATAAAATAACCACATTATACATCACAATCACAATCACAATCACAATCGGAGGTAGATCTAGAGCAAGACCTGGGCCACGGGTTGGTAGAATCAATCCAGATTTATTCGAATCAATAGAAGAATAAAAATAGTTTTAAATCCAACTTGGAGGTCAACCTGGAACTAGATTTGGGTCATGGGTCGGGATGGTCAACTCGGCTTGATCCAAGTCAACGTATGGATAAAAATAGTTATTACTATAGTTTAAAACCTAACTCAGGAGTCGATCCAGGACAAGGCTCAGGCCGGGAGATTCAACCCGGGTTGACCCAAATTTTAAAAAAAAAGTCGAAGCAATCTTGTTTTGACAAAAAAAAAATTCAAAAAAAAATCAATGAATTTTTTACTCATGTTTTATCTTAGATCAACTGAGTCGCAGGTTGACCTGGGTTTTTGACCAAGTGAGGTCAGATTAATTCTTCCTTTATTTTTTTCTTAAGCTCAAATCGGTTTAGACATCGGGTCAACCAAGTCCCTTATAGTGTCTACCAAACACAAAATAAATTAAATTATTCGGTTCAATCCAGTTCAAAGCACACCAAATACAAAACAAGATAATTATTTATCCACTCCCATTTAGTCCAATCCAATCAATACTCACCAGCATACCAAACTATTAAGTATCTGTTTATCTAGCTATGTATCTTTACAAAGCTAATTAGCTACTTTTTATTAGAACTCGTGAATAAAAGTAACTGGGTTGTGTATGCTTCTAGTACTCTCTTTTTTAATTTCTCTTTCTTTTACCATTAAAGAGTTGTCTGGTCTGTATGTTCGTAACAAAAATGAGAATCTACCAATGTTATTTTATTTTAAAATATTAAACTATATGGTAACTGAAGTTTATTTTTTACAAATAAATTAGAAGGAAGAATTTTGTAATGACAGAAAGGAAATTCAAATAATTTTTTGTAATCTTGGCTTTGATGCATCGTACACGCTTCAGTCTATCGGTAATTCTCTAAGTGATATTTAACATATCGCCATTAGGAGAATTATATGTAATTTCGTCGGTGAGTTGCAGTGGCATTCAAAGTAATTAAATATTACCGACAAATTGACCAATGGAATTATTCCGATAATAACTCCGTCGGTAATTCAATTGGTAAAAATATCTTGTCATCATACGATATACCTTTTTGAATTCTACTGTAATATTTCCGTGGTGTGTTTGTCTATTTTCAAAGTAGTTTTAGTGTATAAATGGATTGGATAACAGTTCTTCATGCAAATTGCATTTAGTAGTAATACTTGCTGATTTTATGCTATTTTTCCTTTGCATTTAGTTACCAATGCATTTACGTGTTAACTTGGTTAAAAGAGTAGAGCATATAAGCTGCCTTTTCGGATGGGCCAAAGCACGATTAATCAAAAGAAAATTCACAGAGATGGAGTTAATTACAGGGTTCAACAAGGTGATCGTTCTGATGTTGATGCTGATGCTCTTGAGGAAAACAACAGCATACTCGGAAGAGTACGATAAGAAGTGCTATGATAAATGTTTTAGAAGCTGTGTTGATCAAGGTAATATACCGTGGCAGTGTTCGTCTCACTGCATGGACGCGTGCAGCAACAATTTAGATGTAATTCGCTACTGCAATGTTGGTTGTTCGCTTCAAAATTGCAACAAAATCATGGACGGTAACACCAACCCCTTCTCTTGCCTCTACTTTTGACTTGAAAGCCTAGATATAAGACTCGTTTTGGCATGGTAGGATCCACTAGTCGTCAATGAAGTCCTTTTCAAATCTTTCTACCTATCATAATTTTTTTGAATAACTAATTATTTCTGTGTTGACAAGTACTAGACTAATTTGCTACAAATGGATTGCTCATTTTTGTGCCTTAATTCCCATTTATCTCCCTCTAATAAAATAAATCAACATGGATATATGCTAGCTTTATAGTGTATATGCACAAATAGTTATGAAATCTATTCATATGTGTGTAAATTTATTACCTTTTTAAAGTGTTTTTGATGCACAGATGAGGTGAAAAGGCATATTTGCTTGAAGGAGTGCTCGAACACTCACTGCAACCCCAAACACTTCAAGAAGTCTCCGTAGCATCTGCTCTTTCATATTTGGAGCAATATATCTACAAGTAATGTCATGATAAATAATCAAATGATTAAGGGATGAATCATCCTTAATTATCGAGTAATTAAACCCATGGCTGTAACATCAAGCTGGTTGTTGTGCTTCATTATGTTAATGACTATACAACTTTAAATTTATATATTTAAACTTTTGTTTTTCCACAACCACTTCATGATGAGATGGAATCCAATCATTCAACCTTTTTGATATTGAGAATAAATTTCTATGTATTAAACAATTAAAAAAATAAAAAGAAATATAAAAATATAAAAGAAAAAGACTAGAGATTTATTGATATTGCATGGTCACTATAATTTAAAGGAATATATCTAACATAACTACAAAAAGATTATATATAGACTAAATTGAAAAGAAAATAAAAATATTATTCTATTCTTAATAAATAAAACAAAATAACTTATATTTCTTATTAATACTATGAAAATTCACCTCCATAGACTTTGAAATTGGCAAAGCAGATGGAAAATGGTTGAATAATTATAAAATCGTATGATCTACTGAATTTAACATTATTTTTTAACAATAATCTTTTATTATTTATTTAATTTTAATTAAGTGCTCTCAACAGTAGATTCTTCACCTTAATTAAGAAAAAAAGAAGAAGAATGGAAGTAGTCTTCTGAATGTTTTTATAGGATAAACAATATTCAAATAATACACACACGGACGTTAACCATAAAACAATATATTTGAAACCTTGTTGTGGAATCCACCATATGGTCCATCCTTAGGAGTGGATAACAATCTTTAATTTGAACATGTTTGGGTAGGAAAAGTTCATACACATTCACCATCTCTCTTCTTTTTTAACTAAAAGCATATTTGTTAATCAATCTGCATATTGAACTTCCCTAATAAAGCCCGCTTCCAGTAATCTAGCCACTGTTAAATTGAATAATTATAATTATGACATGGACTTTGGACCACACAATAAAGGGTGTTCAATCCTCTTTTATTATATTACATGTGAAATCGGAGTCGTCAGGATTTGGATCTTGATTCAGGAAAGGAAGCTACAAATCCATTCTCAGCCAGCACAACATGCCCTGTTCTGGTGAGATGACACTCTGGTTTGAATCTCAGTGGCTCGTCCCAAACTTTAAGGTCCCTAATCTGCTAAGAATAGCATAACTACCTCGCGGGATGAAATGGTTGGAGACTACTGTATCAGCCATGGACACGCGAGGAATGTTCAATGGTGCAACAGGGTGGAGCCGAAAGGCTTCTCTAGCGCAGACCTCGACGTAATTGAGTAGTGCAAAATCTGATTCTTGAACCAGTTGTTGCTTCCCAACCACTCTATTCAGTTCTTCAACAAACATTTTGAGTATCCCAGGGCTGTTTAGCACCTCTGCAAATGCCCATTCGCAAGCATTTGATGGATTGTCCACTGTTGCTAAGATTATATCCTGAGAATATTATAATGTATAGTTCAAAATCATTACTAAAATGTAAATCTAGTAATATGTAATTATTTAAAATTAATAGAAAAGTTGTGTCTGTAATTGTAAAATAATTATCTCAAAAAATAAAAATTAATTAAATGCAAGCTCTTAGATGAAAACTTAAAAGTGATTTTATAGCATTAATTCAGAAAGTAGAAAATATTTAGATAAACAGTTAAATAACTCAAACCTATCCTAAGCACGTTATCTCTTGAATTACTTTTCTAGCCGTAGGTCCCAACAACAAACACGATGATTTTTTTTATCTAATGTTCTTCATGTACCTCATATCTAATATTCAGCCTTTCCATTTCTAATATTGGACATATTACATTATATACAACAAAACACATCTTTAGCTTATTTAATATTCTTCATATGCCTCATATTCAAAAGCCATTGCTTTTTGTTGAGAAATTTTGCTGTGATAATAATGTTTATTTTAAATTTCAAGCGTTTGTGTTTTATGTTAAGGATCTCAACACCAAGCCAGTGCTTCTTTCCGGTCAGAGTAAAGATGGTCTCTAAGTTTTGTCCGATTCTTCTGCCATGTCAATTCCTCAGGCTTACTGATCTCTTTATGTATCTACTTATGTTGATATCTGGCATCGTCAATTGGGTCATCCTACTTCTCGTGTTTTCATTTTTTTTAGTATCAAATAATAAACTTACTTGTAACTCTCGACGTTCAACCTCTCAATGTTAAGCATGTTCGCTATGAAAGTCGTCGTGTTTGTTGTTGAGACCTATGGGTCACAAAACTTCTGCTCCACTTGATTTAATTTTTAGTGATGTTTGGGCCCTGCTTCTATTTTTTCTTATGATGGTTTTTATTATTTTGTTATTTTTGTTGATGCTCATACAAAATATATATGGTATTATCTTTTTGTTGCGAAATCTGATGTATTTTCTGTTTTTCATCGTTTTCAAGCTTTTGTTGAGGTTCAATTTTTGGGAAAAAAATAAATTTATTCAGACTGGTTGGGGTGGTGAATACCGCAAGTTAAATACTTTATTTCAGACTATCGGTATTCATCATCGTTTAATTTGTCCTTATACTCATAAACAAAATAGAATTGTTGAACGTCTTCATTGGCATATTGTCGAAACTGGTCTTAATCTTCTTGGACAGTGTAAAGCATTATTACAGTTTTGGAATTATATGTTTGAATCCTCGGTGTATCTTATGATTTGTATGCCTACTCTTTTCCTCCACAATAAGTCACCGTTTGAGTGTTTTTTTCATCATACTCCTAATTATGATTTTCTACGTACATTTGGGTGTCTTTTCTTTACATTTCTATGCCCATATCATGCTTATAAATTAGATTTTTGTTCCTCTTCATGTGTGATTTTAGACTATAGATCCTCTCATCTTGGTTATTATTTTCTTGACATCACATCTCAAAGTATTTATATCTCTCATCATGTCTGTTTTTATGAATAAGTGTTTCCTATTGACAAATCTAGATAGATGCCAAGCCTCACAACACCTCTCCATGTCATATTGCTACTACCCACTTGCCTAATTTGCTTAATTCTCTAAGTTTTCACTCACCTGATCTTACAACCTTTCTACCACTAATATTATCTACCATTCTTGCCACTTTAAGACAACCCATCAGTCTTGTTTTTATGTCATTGTATGCTTGTTTATCTAATGATCATTCTCCAGGTACAAGTTCTTCTTCTTTAGAGTTGCAATTTTCTAAGTTTGACTCTACTGGTTCTGCTGTTGGTTTACCCGGGTCTGCTATTGTCAGCCCAGCGTCTCAGTCTGAATCTTCTATTGGGTTGAGTTTGGTTGTTGACCTCTCCTCCTATCCTCTGCAGTAGCATACAGTTTCAAACTTACCTGCCTCGTGTTTTGTGGTTCGTCAGCATCATATGGTTATTTGTCCATGGCTGCCAAAGACAGCAAATTTGATGCCTTCTTTTGCTTTATCTGCCAACTCTATTTCTCGAGTACTCTCTCCTCCTGCCTATGAACTAATTACATTTTATAATGCTGACATGTATGAGGCTTGGCACAATGCTATGAAAGATGAAATTCAGGCACTACGTTCCAACAATACTTGGTCTTTGGTTCCTTTTCATCATTCAATGAATGTCATTGGTAGTCATTGGGTGTACAAGATAAAGCATCTTGCAGATGGCAGTAGTGAGCGCTATAAGGCTCAGTTGGTTGCTAGTGGTTTTACTCAACAAGAAGGTATTGATTATTCTGAGACTCTTAGTCCTGTCATTAAGCAAACCACTGTTCGGTTGGTTTTTACAATTGCGGTTTCACGTGGTTAGAATCAGATTGATATACATAATGCCTTTTCAATGGACACTTGACAAAGAGATCTACATGCAGCATTCTCTAGGTTTTGTTAATTCTATTATTTCCTCTCATGTGTGTTGGTTGCATAAGTCTTTATATGGTTTAAAACAAACTCATCGGGCATGGTACACTCACTTGAGTGATTATCTTTTCTCTATTGGATTTCATGCTTCTAAGGTTGACACATCATTATTCATCTTGTCTAAAGGTGATGATATATTTTATCTTATTGTTTATGTTGATAATATTTTGCTTACTAGAATCAATTCAGTCTTGCTTCACCGATTGATACAATTGTTAAGCTCAAAGTTTAAGCTTCGGGGTTTAGGAGTTGTTCATTATTTTTTGAGGAATGAGGTTCATCCTACTAGTATAGGTATTATGCTACGACAAAATAAGTATATTCTTGACATACTTTATAAAGAAGGTATGTCTTCTTGTAAACATGTTGATATTCATATTTCTACCTCAAATATTGTTGTGATGTCTGATTGCTTGTTTTCTGATCCTACATGGTTTTATTAAATTATTGGTGCTCTTTAATATCTCACTTTTACAAGACTATACATTTGTTTTGTTGTTAACAAGGTATGTTAGTTTATGCATACTCCTACATATGCATATTGGGCTATCATTAAATGTACTGTATGTTATTTTAAGAGTATGGCTTCCTTTGACTTACATATCTTTCATAACTCCTCATTTTATGAATTGAGTTTAATAACAATGTTTGTTTCATATTCTAAATTTTTCTATATTTGTTTGTAATTAAAAAAATTAATTAATGAAATATATTTTTTAGTCAAAAAAAATTTGGTTTGGTTTCTAGAAAAATAATTTCTTTTTATTTTAGACAGAAAATACTTTCCAGAAATTGCAAAAAAAAAAAAATCTTGTTATTTATTGATTATATCAAATTTAGTCCTTAAGCTTTTAATTGCTGAATATTTTATTTTGAATTTTTTTTTCAATTTCATCCTGTAAAATATGATTTTATTTTATTTTTATATCAACTTTGGTCTTATTATTTTTATTGCTATATTTTTTTTTGAATTGTTTTTTCAATTTTATCAACTTTGGTCCTTGTTTTTTTATTGTTATTTGTTTTTATCTTATTTTTTTATCTTAATTGAATTTTTTTATCTATCAGATATGGTCTCCATTCTTTTGATTGTTATTTATTTTATTTGAAATAATTTATGAAACTGAGTTTTGTTTTTAATTTCATCATCTTTAAACTTTTTTATTTGTCAGTTTTGGTCTATATATTTTTAATTGCTATTTATTTTATTTAAAATAATTTATGAGATTTGATTTTTTTTTAATTTCATCATCCTTTAATATATTTTTTATATGTCATATTTAGTCTATGTTCTTTTAATACATTTAAAAAAAACATTAATAAATTATTTTACAACTTATTTTTCATGATATAGTCAAACACTAAAAAGTATTTTTTAATTTATTTTTCATACATTATCAAAAAATTTCTTTTTTAGAAATTCACTTTTCATTTAAAATCAATTTAAAAAAAAAAAACAAATATTTCTCAACAAACAAACAGCTATTTAGTTTTTAGTCTCTGTAGTTGTGTAATGAGGAATTGTTTCGATTAACCAGTGATACGCTTTCATAAAGCAAAAGAAGAGAGTGCTTGGTCAATGAAAACGAGAGCAAAAGTGAGGATAGTATTGGCCAAATCAGCCTCTAACATTTATGGTCAAGAATATGTGTTGTTAGGTTCTAAATTAAAAAAGGGATTATTTCAAAAAAAAAATTACAAAACTTAGTAATATTTAAATGATGTGGGTGTGTTATTAGGTTCTAAATTAAAAAGGGATTATTTCAAAAAAAAAATTATAAAACTTAGTAATATTTAAATGATAGTAGTGACATTAGTCAAATTATAAAATTTCTTGATATGAAAGAGAATAAGACAAGAAAACACAAAAGATATTAGAAATCATTGTTTTACTTGTTATAAAATATAAAAATATTTTTAAGAATCTGATTAGAAAAGTAAGGAATAAAGAATTTAACAACGATTAATTGTAATTTTTATGTCATATGGACGTTTAAGATGATCAATGATTAAATGCTAAATAATCTTGGAAAAACATATTATGGAGATTATGGATTTTAAGTTATTTACTTGTATCATGTCATATTTCAAACTACTCAAATTTTAATTAATTCATAGCAAATTAATATTTGTTTTAATTATTTGTCTACATTAGAATTTAGAAAGTAATATTAAAATGGTGAGTTAGTTAAAGCTTCTTCTCATTAATTATATTAATGTTAAGAACAATGAAAATTTTCTCATTATTTATACTAATGGCATGAACAATGAAACTAATTTTATTATAGTTTGGGATTATTTACTATTTCTAATAATATTTATTTTTTTATTAACAAAACTGTATAATTGTGTATCAAGAATTTATTTCACAATGAATATCTAATTTTGAATAATTAAAATTAATTTTGTTTGTGTATAAATACGTATATTGATTATATGAATATCTTGCACTTTTATATTTTATCTGTATAGTTTTTTAAATTTAATTGATTTTTATTTTTATTGGTTTTTGGGTGTTTTTGGGGTTAGGAATTGGTTTATCAAGGTTCTTAAGATGTTTTAGAGGTTTTTACAAGTAAAAATAAGTTGAAAATAGATTTTTAGAGTCCAAAAACTTAAATCTGAATTTGACGGTCAACTGTGCTTACTGGAAAAAAATCAATTTATTAAAAAATAGAGTGGATGACACCTAAAAAAACACGTCAAGCTCACACACTTAACCTTATTTGTGATGGGTCATGCTTATTGGGTACCCAGGCTCGCATGCCTGATGTATTTTTTTTTTTTTTGGTTTTTTTTTCTTGAATGTCAATCTAATTTATTTTAAATATTAAAAATATATTAAAATCATCATGTTAATTAAAATTATTTTTTAAATATTATTTTATTAAATATCATTCGAATTTTAGTTTGTTTTTTAATAAGATTATAGCAGTCTTTTAAAACATTAGCAGGCTTTTTTTTATGTGCAACCAACCATGGTTTTTTAAAAAGAAACTATCGGATTGTTTTCATGCGAGCATCTTTTTTATCATATATTAAATAAATAAAAATTAAAAGATAAAGTTATTAAACTTAATTAGATAAATGATTCTCATCATGAATTTTACATATTAATTAAAATTAATCTGAATTGATTCAAGATGTCATCACCTAAACATTTTAAAATAAAAATTCATCTTAATTTTCCTTTTAAAACCAAACTGAATTTTTAAAGATTATGAAGATTATTTTTAAAACTACCAACTCAACCAAGTTACTTCGAATTAAATATCTTAATCTGCATCTACTTTTAATTTCACAACTTAATATTTTATCAGAATCAAAAATTTATTTTATATTTACTAATACTCGATGTATTTTATTTGAAATACGTTAGCAATACATGTATGTTATTTTTTGATATTGGAAGGAAAAATATTTGCTCCGCCGCCGCAGCATAACATAACGGGGTCAGTTAACTAGCTTGAACAAATTGAGTTGGTAACAGGCCTGTCTCGCCTTATAAAATCTCATCTGCGCCACCATTTAAACCCCAAAGCTGCACGAAATTCCTGAAACCCGAACACAACCTTTCACGACGATGATAAATTGACGGCCACATTATGAAAAATAATCAAGCCATTGCTAGTCCTCTTCTGAGAGCTCATAAATGAGCCGATTAATTATTTTGATGTATCATAATTTGACAAAAATATTGACTTCTTGAATTGAAGCATCAAAACTATTTATGCCCTGCCAAAAAAATATGGAAATAATTGCACGGTGTTTTATACAGTGTGTAAAGGTTACATGATTCCCTATGCTCACCATATCACATCCTTCCGAATTGTGGACGGCAACAACGCAGCCAAAAAAGCAACACTCAGTAATCAGATCATGACCATCAAAGGTGCACCTTCAAGAGTAAAAACATGGAAGTTTGCATGGTCATTATCAGGAATCAAGAAAGATCTACCATCCTTTTCATACCATCTTACCACCACAATACGCTGGAGGATGCCGGAGAAGCTTCTGTGACTTCATTATTCCTTCAGAAATACACTTGGCAGTTCCTGATGACTCAAACATTCTAACCACCAACTTGACCTTCTTCTGATTATGGAGAAATTGGAGTCTGTTCCTTCTCTTTTGCCAACTTTGCTTGAATTAATTTATCCAAGATAGGAGGCTCCAGAGGAATTGGATCAAGGCAGCGTTCCGAAGCACCAACAATCACCTGTTCCATCAGAAAATCAATGCATATTATTTATTGCTTAGAAGTTTCAAAGCTACCTACAAATATCATAAGCTCCGAAAACTCAGAGAATAATGAGTTAAGGGAAGGAATCCAACCCCCGTCCTCTCTTTCCAAGATAACACATTTTCATATAGAAGGCAGAGGAAAACAACCAACAAATAAGAACTCCAACAGACAATTCCCAGGATTGAACTTCAAAATCGAGTCAAGTTATTCCTTGATTTACCTCATCAAGCAAAAAGTCAACAGCAGCTTCATCTTCAACAATTTCCTTTAGAGAAGCCCTTAGAAACTGAACATCCAATTGAATTTGCTGAAATCCACTCCGGTTGAAAGTCTGGAGTCTAACATATTCTTGCAAACTTTTAAGACAGAGTTTTACAACAGTAGTTACAACAGATTCCTGCAAATTGCAAGCAGAATCAGTCCATGTTACTTCATAGTCCGTACCAGTATTCCTGCCCAATAAAGTAAAAAAATGGCAAGGATGGTCTTATACCTGAGTATATTCGGTTTTTGTAAAAATCTCAACTTTTTGCTTGAACAATTTCGCTAGGTGTTTTTCAAGAAGTTGACTCCTGGCCCGATGGGTGTTTGACCGACTCATTTTGTCATCCCGTAATGAATTGCTGCGGGAGGAAGCAGAGCTTCCATTGCTTTCAGAGCGACGATGCTTGCGAAGTACTCCATGAGGTAGGATCTGCTTTGCCTCTGTTCCAATTGCTTCCAACTAGCAAGGACAAAACAAAAGTAAGTCGTCTTCTTCCCTTTTTCCCAAAAACTAGGTGAGTGTCCACATAACGAATCTACAAGTTGTCACGACTGTAATTTGTAGGAATGTCAAATTAAATAAATTTGGCATATCCTAATACAACCCCAAACATCACCCAAGATAATAACCCAGAAAAATCAATGAAGCAACAAACCTCTTGAAGGAATAAATCAACAAACATATGAACTTCTCTTGGCTCCTTGTGCTGTGAAAAATTAAGAAATATTAGGCACATATCAAACTAATCCACACTAAAATATACTTTTACTTTCATGTATCATACTGACCTTGACCCAATTTGGAGCTGTAAACCTCTTCCTCAGGAGAACCGTTATTTTTTGAGTTCTCATATTTATATACTGAATAAAGTAACAAAATGACAATATGTTATTTGGAACAGATAGTAAAACTGATGTTGGGTTAATGAAAAATATTACTCAAATTAATTAATTTTGCATTGTATTTGATGACTCAATCTGTGATAGCAAATGATGTATAATAGCAAATTTGTCAATGAGTGCCTATGACACCCACGCCCAAGGGTGAATGGCCTATTGTTTTGTTGGGGGTTGTTTTGGAAAGGGGAAAAGGAGGAAGATGACGAATTTTTCAAGAGGGATGGGCTTTTTATTTTTGGGAGATCACGGTCGCACTTGGATCCCACTTTTCCAACGCATAATCAGGCAAAATTCAAAACAGGAAAAATCCAGTGCCCGATGCTGTGATGGGACCGGTTGTGAGTGAGGGGAAAGTTTTCAGTTATCCTCCAACAGACAGGTGTTTTGGGAGTGGGTAGTGTTGTGGATTATAGCTAAGAAGAAAATAAATTTGTAGGAATTTTAAAGCAATGAAGTAGTGATAGTGCCATGAACATCCAAAAATTCACTACCACCATGAGATTTTTGTACAGTCACATAAAATAGGCACTTTGTACATTCCTTGAAGAATTAAAAGTTCTGAAGAGAGACTTTAATTCGTACATGCTGTAGAAGAATTTCACCAGCTGAATGGAAGGTTCGACAAATTTCACCAGGAACAAATGCTGGCCCATTTTCATGAGCCCCACCACCACCACCAGAGAAATAAGCAGCTATTTCCTGGCAATTAAGACATATAACTTTAAGGTAAGCCACGGAGAATATAAAATGCCAAATTATGATATTTTACCTCTTAAATGAAAATGAAATACAACTGTTGAGTGGCTCCTTGCCTCAGTAATTCTAGAGATGGCAGTTTGTTCAATAAAAATAGACAGTTGAGCCAGCACCAGGACAAGACCAGGAACCACTTTCTCAACCTGCATACCCTTTGTGGAATTTTCATCTTGAATAGCAGATTTATTTTTCCCTGAAAGCAAGAAGAACTGATCATGCAGTGCCCTGAAGAAATCTTGAAATCCTTCTTGAACCCAATCAACAATCAAGCCACTCAGTTGAAGCCCTCCTAAGTTTTCCTTGAGAAGTTGGCGGAAGTCCTGGAATGAACGAGTCAAGGGATCCAAAAAAAGCTAGGTGAGGATGTGTTCAAATACTTGACAGATAATGTGGTTGTCAGTGACAGAGATGTCTAAGTACAAGGATCGAGGAAGCACACACAAATCATTAGAGAAAAAAATAGAATGCAATGTAAGACTGCATTATCACCTCCATTCTGTTAAAAACATACCAAACAGCAAACAAAGAGAAAGTCACAGAGAATGGAGTCCAGTTAAATTTTCAAGAAACCTAATAGAAATTTCAGCAGGATTTGTAGATTTGTACAGAGGAAAAGTAAGACTCCAAACATTCCTGGGTGTATTGTCTTTATGGAATTTTATTTATTACCAGTAAGACATTCACGCTCCCTTGAAGCACTGAGCTTTTGCCTGCCTCCAGGAAAACCACCAGAGGATGCTCATCCACTTCCTCCTTTGGTTTGATATGGACATTGGTTAGGGCATCTGCCAATTCAGATGGAATTTAAATAGGATAGACAAGCCTATCTAAAAATCAATAACAATTATGAATTTTCCTGAGCTTTTTGGTCAACAATTTTATGTTCACTGTCAAGCCATTGGATGATACAAAGTTGCAAACTTGTGAGATTACACCACTCCAAGATTTCATAACCCTCAATCCATTCTCAAAAAATGGACAATTGCACCACAGAAGTAAAACTTTGTTGAAGCTGTAACAATACCTGAGATATCATGCAGAAGGTGAGAAAATGTCCTTTTTATATATTGTCTGACAGCAATCCGGGAAGCCTGTGATGATGTAGGATTTGATTAGTTATGAAATTCCACTTCCAAACAAACATATTTTCTTTTTTTAATTTCAGTTCAGAAATTTGATTTGTATGTCTTGATTTTGCCCTTTATTCAAGCAGTTTTTTCTTCACAAAATTGCGAGAGGAGGAAAATGAAGGTAGGGATCATTATTAAATCTAAGAGCAGCTGACATAAAAGGACAACCTTCGAAGAATAATCGGGGAGAAGAGCCTCATGCAACACCTTATCTATCAGGAGCACATCTTTCCATATAATTCCTGTATTTGGTAAAGCATTTCAAGAAATCAGATGCAAAGCTTCCAAATAAGAAAGATTAAGCAAGTGATATTTAATTAATCAAAAGTCGAGGGAATTCAGATAAGGACAGTTGGGAACAAGGAATGTTGAATTGATTAGATGGGTGATAGAAACACATTAAAGGAATGAAGCATTTTTTCACCAACTATAATAGTTTCATGATGACGTGTATGATAATTACCTAAAATTTACAAAATAAGGGGAATTTTCCAGTCTCGTAGCATAAAGATAGGCTTTTTAAAAGACGAAAGGAAGAAGACAACTTGCTTTTGCAGGTATAGGATGTGTAAAAAACTTTAGTTTGTTATGCAAAACCCACAAAATAAAAGGGACGCAAACAAAAATATAACATGGTTCGGCAAAACCTTCTCCACAAAACTTCACTATCAAAATTGGAGATTTCACCCACTAATTACTACACAAATACATCACTACCCAAAACCTTGAATCTTCACTACACAACTACCAGGCCTCGCAAATTTCTGTTGTGTAAAACTATACGTGAAGGAAATGCTTTCACAAAACCCACCACAGTGCGCACCAAATAATTCTACTATTAAGATTTGTGGTTGCCACAACACACCATCAATATTGGAAGCACACATAAACTATTCATGACACATTCTTTTTATACTAGCAATCAAGTTGCGAGACATGCTTCAAGTTCAACTCCAATAAAAAAAAGTCCATTTTTCTAAACAAAATATGTCCACACATTCCCTTCTTGTCTAGAAAACCACACCATGCAATTACCAACTAGCTACTTGACTTGCACTTCACCGCGAGTCGGATAAAAAAAGAATTCAATACTAAAAAATGAATATGATAGCATTTCCTGCATGTTTTTTGACATAAAAAAATCTCAATCATAAATTGAAAAGTTTATGTAGCATTTATTTAAATAAATCTATAATTATTTGTGCAACCGAAACAAATTATGAAGCCCGACTCCTAACTAACCGAAATTAACTAGTCAAATCCGTAACCCGTGTCATAGACTCAATCAGGTTCAATAAATTTTTTTTATATAATTTTTTATTTAAAATAGACGCTCACAAAATTGATAACCAACTAAATATCAAGAATTTTGTTTGAGATCACGAGAAACCTACAGATATCAAACCGAGATAGATTACGTTACTCAATTAAAAATCAACAAAATATTAAAGTATGAAATTGAAAAACAATAAGCCAAAAAAAAAACCAATAAAGATTCAATTGGGAATAATCAAATTGGGGAAAAAAACCAATTAAAAAAAAAGAAATAAAAAAAGGACAAAAAAGGGTCCAGACATGCAGGCTTGGAGTAGCCCACGCGCCTGGGCCTGTTTAATTTTTTTTCTCTTTTTATGGGGCAAACGACCTGTCCTTTGCCCCTGAATTTTTTGGAAAAAAAATTGCAAGCAATGCCTAGATTACAGCGACCAAAGATAACCGGAAAGTTAGGATAGGGGTTTTTACACCCGAAAAATCCATTTTCAACCAGTTTTTACCTAAAAAGCCTAAAAAACACCTTATACCCCTTGAAAAAACTACTCATGGCCCCAAACAACCTAAAGATCAGCCCAAAATCAAAAAAAGACTCTAAGTTCAAATCTACCATCTTAAGTAAGGTTAAGGGCAAAGAACACCTAACATAAACTTCCCTCATCGAATGGAGCTTATTGACATAAAATTCATCATTTTTCATGGAAAAAATCAGTGTCAACCAAGACTTTCTCTCTACCACTGGAATCCAGCCATTTTCTCTCTCTTCTCTCAAACTAGAGATCAAAAATAATAAAAAAAAAAATATGAAGTTTTGAACCAAAATTGAATTTTCAATATGTGTAGGGACCAAAGTTTATAATTTAAAAAGTTTGGGGACAAAAGTGAGCTTTTCACCCCAAGTTTGAAACAGTCACCCCTTTTCTCCGCCTCCAATTGCTTATACCTTGCAAATTTCTTCATACGAAAAATCTTCTTTACCACTATCCATCAAAGCAAAACCAACTCTCTTCTAAAAAAATATTATATTTTGTATACTTCATTAAGCACTTCATTGCATGCTCCACCTTGAATTGCACTTCCTATCAACTTGTATAAATTATTATGCAAAAGTTTTCCTTTCATCACTATCAAAGCACCACGACTAACTTTCACAACTCCACCTTCAGTTGAGCACCTATAACCATGTGAATCAAGTCTCCCAAATGATACTAAATTCCTTTCAACTTTTGACACATGCCTAACATCACCAACAGTCTTCATTGTATAGTCATGCATCTTAATTTTAACACTATCAAATCCCATCAACTTTAATTTCATTATCATCCACTAGCACTACATAATCTCCATCAAATTCTTAGGAAGTATCAAACAATTCTTTCTTTGAACAAATATGGGAGCATGCAAAATCTAAAAATCCCTGAATTCTTCAACACTTTCTTACCTTTACGAACCATGAGAACATGGCCATTATTGCTCTTATCTACCATTGGAATCATAGCATCCCCAAACTTCTTGCGACTTTGTTTCAACTCTTCTAAGCCGACTTTCATCTTCTCAAAATGGTACAAAATATGGCCTATTTTGTGATAATAAAAGCATTTTTTATTAATGTAATCCACTTTAGGTCTAGAATTTGATCTAGAGTTATTTTTATCATATCTACCTCCTCGTGTCGTATCCCTATTATGATGATCATAATTTTGTTTTCAAAGGAACCTTCTATAACCAATGTCTTATCACCACTGACATTATATTCTACTCCCAAAAACCTATCATTTTCTAGTAAAATTGAAGTCATGTCATTCAAACCCAATTTGTCCTTCCAACTAGTATCATTTGCACTACCAGCTTGTATGACTTGTGCAAAGCTAAAGGCTTGCTCTTGATCCTCAATCTTTTCTCCTGCATTAATTACCCATGTCATCAACCTATAAAATTCTAAAAAAATGGTTTTGCACACTTATTCCTTCATCCATCCATCCTCAAGCAGTACAAATCCAATTTTAAAAGCAAATGATTAGTCAACAACTTCAAAGCATAAACTCTCCCACTTTTCCCATATGTCTCTAGGTGTCAACTTACCTAGGATATTGTAATTAACCTCTTGAGCCAAAGCCAATCGAATCTGAATCTGACTCACACTCTCTTCTGAATTAAGTTCCAATCAGCATCCTTCAATTGTTTGTGTTTAGTCTCTTCAAGGGCAATATCAAGTCCTTGAAAGATCAAACATCGTTCACTTTGCTTTGCCAAAGAACGAAATTGTTTTTCCCATCAAACAATTTGATCTCAAGTTTTGTTACGCCAATGTGTGTCCTCGCCATCTTCAATTGTTTTGCACAAGACTTCAAACAACCTCGAACTAGGTTCTAATATCGGCTGTGCAAAACCCAAGCAATAACACAGAATAAAAGGGAAATAAAATATAACGTGATTCAGCAAAGCCTACTCCACAAAACTTCACCACCAAAATTAGAGGTTACACCCACTAATCAAACGCTACACAAATACTTCACTACCCAAAATCATGTTACATTTAAGGAATCTTCACTACATTCAATTGGTGATCAATCAAGCATTTAATTAATTATAATTTCTCAATGGAGTGTTTCAACTCTCAATTTTTTCTTTAAAGTTAAAATTTTTAATTCTCAATTTGGTTCAATCAAGTGCTGTGTGGTGAGTGTTTTACTAGTTATCCCTCGTTTTGGAAGTGTCATGTTATCACTTAAGGGCCAAATTATTTAATTTTTAACAAACATCCAATTTTAAAAACTGACTGATCACATATTGGGAGTTCAGAAACTTTATTGAAAAAAATAACAATTGAAATACTTGGTTGAAAAATCAAGCAAGTCCATGCACTTGAAGTGTGTTTTCTAGCAAAAGATGCATGTCATAGGGAACCTGATGAAGAAACCATTCCAGAACTTTTAAAATGAAATGAAAATCTGGACTGGTCAGCAAAAAGACCATCATATTATCCTTTAGTTGTGTCATATAAGGAAGGCTAAGCTTGCACGAGGAAGTGCCAAAGAACAAAATAGTTCAACCATCGTTATTGTTTAAGTAAAACAAATTCAATTACACATATTTCTAAAGCAACCTAAACAAAGGACATAAAGAACAAAAATACCCTGAAACTCGTGCATAAAGCTGCCCCAAACACATGCTAACATGCAAATTGTACTTACATGGTAGATGAATGAGAAATTAAGCAAGGAAAATTTTAAAAAAAAAGGTAGACAATTTAGAGAAGCATTTTGTAGTCCAAAACATGATTGTCAAGAGAAGCATTGATGAGAGATTCATAGTACTTACGAAGAACACCCAGAAAATTAGCAATGGGAATCCACTTCTTTATAAAATCCGAAGTGATCTCGAAGTGCCTAAAGAAATTGCCAAATCATATTTCATGAGGAATCTTGTGAATTTCAAATTCATGCTGTCCAAATATTGAAAAAAAATAAAAATAAAAGCTGCTGTAACCAATTCAATGCCCTTACTTGGTAATCAAGTCTTGAGAAAGTTTAATCAGTTGCTTTTCTGAGTCAGGAAATATTACTTGATAAGCTCGAACAGCTTCAGCAAACTCACTAACTAAAGCCTAAGATCAAATTATTCAGGATAAAGTTTATATTAGTATGAGAACCAATTGCCAACAGATATAAAGATGGTGCATGTTGCACTTACACCATGTGCAGAACCAGGAATTGACTCAGTATTATTTCCTTGCTCAGAAAGGATACTAGATTCAACCGTAACATTGGCTATCTCTTCATGCGTGAGCTGAAGGCCATCAAGAGATTGTTCTAACTTTTCAAACAGTTTTGCTTTTAAGCTGTCCACCTGCTAAGACAAAGGGTCATTTGTTATCATATGCACATTGCCCTCTCCAACAATTACATGATAAGAGATACACAATAGGCATGTAATTTCAAATAAGTAAAATCCAGCATCTATCTGCAAGCACTAAACATAGCTTGCAATTCATAGTTTAAAAAAATATAAAAAAGAACTGCAGCCCCATTAACATACTGGCTAACAAACAAACAATTTGAAGTGATACATTGAATGGATACAAACCGGAAAATCCAACTGTTTAAGAAGTACAGCAGCCTCAGCCCTTGCTTGTATGGATTCAGAATCCGAGAATAGCTTTCCCTGAAAAGCAGATGAAACAACACAAATTCCACATCAGAGAAAACATAACTTTAATAGCACATATCAATAGAAGTCAAGCCTCAAAATTAGGATTTCATTCTTTCAGAAAGTCTCTAACCTTATATTGGGAAGCCTAAGGAATATGCCCAAAGATATAAGAAGTGTTAGAGATTTATGACACGGTGCAAAAACTTTGGTCAGAGGCTTGCACAACATACCCTCATGTCCACAAATCTCAATTTATTGCAATCCTAATGCTTTTCGTGCTTTGAATCCAAATATTTTCACCAGGAGGAATTAAGTAATCAAACAAAAGTAACAATGGGTGATGGGATACCCCTGTGGCCCAGAGACCATGAAAAAGAACAGTTGCGAGAACTTCCATTCAAATAAACCTAAACAGTATGCTATCCTCCCCTCCCACCCCAAGAAAAAGGACAGATTCATGCAAGTAAATGGCACCAATTGCTTTACGAAAAGCATGGTCAGATCATCACGAATTCAAATTTCTAATTGCAATCTTATAAGGCCAAAGAAAATGTTGGAACAATAAGAGTGGAAGTAAACATCCATGGCTCCTCTATCCATCCATATGCTTAATTGAGAAAGAAGAATATACCTGCAGATTTTTTATAATCGTGTCCATAGCTTCTTCGGATGCTCGCTTACAATCCTGGAATGATGAGTCCCCATACGCCTGGTGCATAAAAAATAAAATAAACATAAATTTGAAGAATATGTAATAAAAAAGAAAAGGAAAATGCCCAGAAAAACCAAGAAAAAATAAATGCTTGAACCAGCCATCAAAGGTCAAGGTCTAAAAGGACAGACCTTAAAAATTGGCATTGCTCCAATGTAGAACCTGACTGCATCAGCATATGCCTCTGATTTAATACACTTCCCAAGTCTAGCAGGTAGATCATATATGAACTGCTCTATTCCAGAGAGGAAGAAATTCATATGACTCACATATTGCAGGAACATATGCTTTCATTATGTAGAATAAGAAGATTCTATTCAATCCATTAAAAACTTAAACTATAATAACAGGAAAAGGAAAAGAAAAAAAAAAGCTTGAACACAAATCGTTGCAACCTGCATTATTGAGAAACTCTTTTGAAACAAAAAATGCTGCATATACATGATAATTACTGTCAACTAGCAAGAGACTGAAATGCAACCAGCTCACAATTCAACAACATAAATAGTTGCACATCAATTAAAAGTCAAATATCAGGTCAAAAACAAAATTGACAAGTAGCATTGACGTAACAGAGTTCCAATTCAGCATATTTGGCAAGGAACATTCTCTAATCCTCCTAAAATCCGATTCATGTCAGTTCAAAAATTTCTCAAAAGCCACAACAATCATGTTTTCATCAGCATATATATGACCATGCAAGAAACGATGGTTTCTGAGTACCTGAACTTTTCGAAGAAGGTTGCGTGTGCGATGCAATTTCTCTATATGTTCTCTCTTCTCGAAAAGAGAAGTGTTCACGCCATCACTTCTTGATTGCACAGTCATTATCTGCAATGAATTGGTAGAATCTTAAGCAATGGCATTCACATAATAAGCAATTGAAAGGACATATTTCAACAAGAACGAATATGAGAAATTTGGCACATGCCTTATCGAGGAGCTGCTCCATATTCGTTTCCATGCCAACAATATTAGTTTTCATCCTGTACGAAGAAGAAATAAATAAATTCAAAATTACATCAGTGCCACAGGTAAGGATTGAAAGGAATTGCTAGCAAGGCAGGTCAAATTATATACCTTTTGATTGTGTCAGTGGCACTAATAAACTTGTTGTAGTTTTCATAAACTAACATTTGCAAATCAGTGTCTAGATTCTTTATCTCAGCTGCCATCTCAACATGCTTCTGCAAAAGCCCTTCCAAGTTTGATCTTTGCACCTGAATTCAATTTCTAAATAAATCAATTAATCAGAAAAAGAAATATCAAAAAGATTAACTTGAGCTTCAAAATAAACAAATAAATAAAAAGCAAGCGTACCAGCAGATTCATGTACTGATCTGCATCGAAGGAGGTGGTGTTGATGACATCTAAGGAAGCCAATTTGAAAGGATTATTAGCATTGGTAACTGAAGGATCTGGAGAATAGAAGCTTGATAACAGATCTCTCATTCTCTTTGCCTTGTCATCCATCGGCATATCGTCCTCCCCCATTTTGTTTTTAGAAATCAATGGATTGTAGATCCAAGATTCCGGCGATGGCTTTTGGTTTAATAAAGCGGTTAAACAGTTCCGGCTAAGTAATTAGTTTCGCGTCCTAACTCATTATACCACCAACGACTATGAGGTTCAAGACCGCATCGGCACCGTCTAACGAGAGGCAGCACCATTCCGCTAAGGCCCAGAACCATGGACTCCAAGCCCAACGTTCTAGACATCCAGTCCAGAATGTCGATCCACGCATGCAACTAGCCGTTTGCCCTGCAGGTAATTTTCAAAATCTATTTTTATTTAAGTTTGTGGTAATTAAAATAAGTATTTATAAAAATTAAAATGATGTACATTGTAGAGAAGAAAATTTATTTTTTTAGTAAAAACTAATTTACTGGCAAGCTCATATGTTTTTTCCAATTTAGATCCTAGTCAGCTAATTTTGTTGGCACTTAATTTTTTTGATAACTTTTCAATTTTTTTTTCTTTTTATCCCTTATTCTTGGATGGGTAGTCAATTTGGTCCGAAATCTCATCTCACCTAAGCCCAATTAGATAGAATAGATGGGAAGGAAAATGAATGAGACGGATCATACCAGATTGGCTCATTGTGGTTGTGTCATGATAAGGGTCGTAAATTTAATAAGTTGATCTAAGTTGACTAGGATCGATTTAATATAAAACCGTCTCTTCATTTCAATCACTAAATTTTTATTTTATTTTATCCTTTGGAGATTCTTTGTTTCACAGTTGAGCTTAATCAAGTTAGATAGAGATTAAAATGACAACGATTCTTAATGGACTATAACATGGTAGAATTGGGCAAAATTGTTGGAAAAACACATGAGAGACCCACGAATAATTTTAAAATAGTTCTCCAACTTTTTGAGATTTTTAAGGGTCTATTTGGCTAGACACATAAATATAGACAAATTTAAAACTAAAGGAAAAACTTAAAGCATGTTTGTCAAACACGTCTTTACCTTAAATAAGAGGCATAAAAAAGATTTTAAGAGCGTGTTTGGAAAACACCCCTTAAAGAGCCAAACAGGGCCTTATTTCTTAAGTAAAAAACATGGTGAGTCAAACACACCCTTAAATCTACGTTTGGGCTTGAAGCCTAAGCTATGTATATGGGGTTGGGCTTAGGCCCATCTCCACCCATTTTGTTAGGCCTACAGACGATCCAACTAACTTCTTCTTTTTTAGAGGTGAGTTGGACCAAGCCTAGCCATACAAGTTGGGTTAAGGGTCTAACCCACATAAGCCCTTTGCTGGTAAAAGCTAGCAGAAACAGGGCGTGAATTAATTCATTTCTTGCATGCTAAAAGAGTGCATAGGGGAAGGGAGTAGTGGATTTGTTTGGCCAAAGGGGAAGCGCTACTGGTGGCATGCTTGGTGGCTCGAGGTGAAGGATGGCGTGGCTAAGAAAAAAAACTCATGCTTACAGCGTGGAAGGTTGGCATCTATGAAGGAAATGATAACAACGTTGTTGTGCCGGTACTACTAGAGCTAAAACTACTGCTGGAGGAGATGTCGTGTTGGGCTGAAAAGATGATGATGGAAGAGAAGTCAGTGTTATTGTTGTGTTGCTGCTATGATGAAGAGATAATGGCGTGGAGGAGAGGTTGCTGAAGTTATGAAGGAGATGGTGCAGGTGTGGTAGTGACGACTAAGAGGGAAATGGAGGCAGGTGCAGATTTTTTGTTCCTGGCTACTAACTTCTTGAATAGGTGTTTCTGTGTGGGGTTTTAGGCTAATGTAGCTCTTGGATGGAACAAGGAAGGTGATGTGTTTTTTCTTTCTATGTAGTTTTTTTAGTCTCGAGTCTCTCCCCCTCCACTTCGAGCTAAACAGGGCTCCTATTTCTAGGAGGTGATGGAGATGTATATGATCCTCCCTGACTCAGCTCCTAACCTCCTTTAATCTCTTTGGAATAATCCCAGCCATTGATGCCAAGCCAAGAACTTGGTACTCTCAAACCAGGTTGTCAAAGGCTGGTTGAGTCAATGGTTTTGGACCGGTATTACAGAGGCTACAAAGGGAACCACTCGGCGAGAATCATACTAGGAGGTGGTAGATTTTAGGGCTAACAAATAAGCGTCCATTTTCTTTTGCCTAAGGCATGGGAGAGCATTAAATGCTCTACAAAAAAGGACCCCAGCTCCCCACAAGAGAAATGAAGAAGAAAATGAACAGTGGTGCTAAAACAGTATTGTTTTGTTTATTTTACAAAGAGATCCCTGATCTTCCAATTGTGTCGAATTTGGCCAATTTGGGCTGATTTCTCAAGATTTCTTTCGATCAAGTCCTTGGTCATGTCAATTTGGACCCTCAATTTTTGATGTCTTTTTTAATATAGCCCTTGGTCTTGTATATCTCCAATTACATCCTCAATTACTTTTTAAACTTCTAATTTCTTCAAATTTACCACTAATTTTAATCAATTTTGGTCCTTAAATGTGCACACCTCTTCCACCTTGATCCTTGATTTTAAGATTCTTCAATTTACCCTTCAATTGACCTTCAAACTTTGATTTTCTTGTAATTAAGTCTCTGATTGCATCAATTTAACCTTTCAAAGTTTCAATTATGTCCTTAATCTTTCAATTTTTGCAAGTTGATTCGAGTTAAGCCTCCAAACTTGATTTTTCATCAATTGAATAAAAAAAAACTTATTCGAAGTTTAATAAAGTTCTTAAACTTAATTAATTCTTCTAATTTTTTCTCAATTGACTTTTAAACTTAATTTTTACTTTAATTAAGTCCTAAATAAATCAATTAAACCTGTTAGAAGTTTAATTAAGCCTTTAGACTTAATTAATTCTTCTAATTTTGATCAAGTTTGGATTTCAACCTCAATTTTCTTCCTTTCTTCATCTCATCTTGTCAAAAGATCTCAATTTGACTATGCTTCCGGTGTTTTGGTCTTTTACAGCTTGAAGGTTTATCTCCTCGTGTCCCGTTTTGAATTTTTAATAAAAAAAATTATGTCCTTAATCTTTTAATTTTTGCAAATTGATTCGAGTTAAGTCTTCAAACTTTATTTTTCATCAATTGAGTTTTTGATTGAATAAAAAAAAACTCATTAGAAGTTTAATTAAGTTCTTAAACTTAATTAATTCTTCTAATTTTTTTCCAATTGACTTTTAAACTTAATTTTTACTTTAATTAAGTCTTAAATAAAGCAAATAAACATGTTAGAAGTTTAATTATGTCATTAGATTTAATTAATTCTTCCAATTTGATCAAGTTTGGATTTCAACCTCAATTCTCTTCCTTTCTTCATCCTATCTTGTTAAAAGATCTCAATTTGGCTATGCTTTCGATGTGTTGGTCTTTTACAGCTTGAAGGCTTATCTCCTCCTGTTCCATTTTGCATTTTTAATATAAAAAAAATTAAATTTGGATGGGTCTAAAATTGGGTTATGACAAAATACATCTTTGAGATTCTTTGGCCTTGATCTTGTAATTGGCTCATCTGGAACTCCTGAATAAACCCGGGTCTTATGGCTTAACTCTCCATAGTCCAAACCCATGACTCAAATCATGGATTCCACGGAGTTTAACAACTTTGAATTTTATTTTTAAAGTATTTGTTTACTTAATGATATGTTAACAAAAATAGATAGTTGTAAAATTGAGCACCAATCAAATACTAAGATATTTGTGTGAGACTACTATAATATCATAGGAAGCAAACCGAAACAAATTATGAAGACAAATTTCAAATCAACCAAATATTGAAAGATAAAATTGAAAAAAAAAACAAAAATGATTCAATCAAAAGAAAAAAACTGGAAGATGGAATTTGGAAAAAAAAAAGGAAAAAAAGGGATCGACCATGTGGATCAACCTTGAAAGCTCTCAAGTAGATTCCTTGTCTAGCCTGGTTTAAAATTAACTCGCGCAGGAGTTAACCTCCCATGGCCTAGTCAATTTGGCAAAAAAGCATAATTTTGTCTTTGAGAAAATTTCAAGAAGATATCTTTTGTTTTTTTTTTTTAATATTTTATTTTGTTTTAATATTGAGATGATGACATATTGGATTGACCCTAGTTTTACAGCTTAACCCACTAAAACTGCAATTTAGATCATGATTGAGTTCAACAACTTTATTTTTTTAACTATTTTTTACTTAATGACATGATAACAAAAATAACTGCTTGCAAAATTGAGCACCAACCAAATATTAGGATGTTTGTTTGAGACTATGATAACCTCATATGAAGCAAATTAAAATAAATTATGAAGATGAATTTGAAATTAATGAAATATTAAAAGATAAAATTAAAAAAAAAACTAAAAAGGATTCAATTGAAATAGGCACTCGAAAAATTGAGCATCAACCAAATGTCAAGACATGTATTTGAGACAACGATAACATCATAAAAAGCAAACCAAAATAAATTATAAAGAACAATTTTGAATTAACAAATATATTGAATTATAGAATTAAAAAAAATACTAAAAAGGATTTAATCAAAAGGAAAAAGAAATTGGATGATAGAATTTTAAAAAAATAATTATAGAATTAAAAATTAAAAATTAAAAATTTGGAAATTTGGGTTTGTGTTTTTTCTATCCCAAAATTCAAATTTCAACTTGTTTTCACCTGAAAACACAAAAATCACATCATAATAATCTATATAACCCCATTCTCAACTCTAAAACACACTATAATTTGTCTAAAAACTCAAAATAAAATAAAATCAAATGTAAGTTTCATATTCTGATCTACTTTTTCATACATGATTTAAGGAATAAACTTTTTTCATCGAACTTCATTCTCAAAAACAATCCCAGTGACACGAAGATCAATGTTTTTATGGTCAAAATGTGGCTAGTTGAAAGTTTTCTCTCTTTTAGCCCTTTTTGGTATGTCTCTCTCCTCCTCTCAATTGTTAAAGATTGAAATGTGATAGAAATAATATTGCTTGAACAAAATGTAAATTGTGAATACAATAGATACTAAAGTGTAAAAAGCACATGTCATGAATAATTCGATGAACATTTATACATGAGTGTGTGAATAGTTATATGTATTGTTCAAAAACTCCAATTTTTTTAGTTTATAGTTAAACTAATTTGTTGGCTCGTATTTTGCTTTGGGTAGGATCAACATTTTATTGAATGGGAAAAGGAATGTTCAGACCATGGGAAACCATTTGGTATTGTTATTAATCTAATCTAGCAGTCAATTTTAAAATCTTTCAATTTGACTCCTTAACTAACCTGAGTTTAAAATTAATCCACGTGGGAGTTGCTTTAACATAACTTAGTTGACTTGTCAAGTCCAAAAAAAAACACAAATGGCCGGTAGAAAATATGGTTTGGCTTTTAAAAAAAATTAAAGATGATGTCTTTTTTATTTTAATACTGAGACAATAACATATTGGATAAACCCGGGCCTCCCAACTTAACTCTCCAAAGTCCAAACCCATGACTAAAATCATGAATTCAACCGAGATTAACAACTTTGAATATTCTTTTTAAAGTGTTTTTTACTTAATGATATGATAACAAAAATAGACACTTGTAAAATTGAGTTTCAATCAAATATCAAAATATTTGTTTGAGACTACGATAATATCATAGGAAGCAAACCGAAACAAGTTATGAAAACAAATTCCAAATCAACCAAATGTTGAAGGATGAAATTGAAAAAATAAAGCAAAAAGGATTCAATCAAAAGAAGAAGAAAAATTGAAGATGGAATTTCAAAAAAAAAAAAAGGAAAAGGAAAAAGGGGGCTTGACCGTGTGGGTCAACAACCTTGAAACCTCTCGACCAGATTCTTTGCCTAACATGAGTTTAAAATTAACTCGCGTAAGAGTTGTCCTCTCGTGACCTAGTCAACTTGGCGGATCCAAAAGTAACCCGAACAACAAGAAAAAACATGATTTTGGCTTTGAAAAAATTTCAAGATAATATTTTTTTTAATATTAAGACAATGACATATTGGATCAATCCTAGTTTCACAGCTTAACCTACCAAACCCGCAGCTTAGATCATAGACTCCACTAGGTTCAACAATTTTGTTTTTTGAATTATTTTTTACTTAATGATATGATAACAAAAATAATTGCTCGCAAAATTTAGCACCAACCAAATATCGAGATGTTTGTTTGAGACTAACATAACCTCATATAAAACAAACTGAAATAAATTATAAAGATGAATTTAAAATCAATGAAGTATTATTGAATGATGAAATTAAAAAAAAAAGCTAAAAATGATTCAATTGAAATAATTATTCGAAAAATTGAGCATCAACCAAATGTCAAGATATTTATTTGAGACAATGATAATATTATAGAAATCAAATAAAGAAATTTCAAAATTAACAAAATTTTGAATTAAAAAAATTTTAAAAAGCTAAAAAGGATTTAATCAAGAAAAAGAAATTGGAGAATAAAATTAAAAAAATTTTTTTTTTACTATTTATATGAATAGTGAATGAGCTGAGAATTATTTTTAGTTTACGTAATATTTAACATTATCACTTCTATTTGATTAATAAAATTTGTTTTCAAATTAAAATATTAATATTATTCCATAGCATCTTAGTTGGCCACGTCGCTTCAAATTTAGAGGTTTTTCCTCGAAAAATGTTCCCTTTAAAATATAATCATGTTTAATTAAAAACAATATTTTTAAATTAAAATAAATATAGTTGGTTGATTAGAAGACATAATTAAATATTAATAAATGGTCAAAAAATATTTTTTTGTGTAAAGAGTATTCACATTTACTAATAAAAGGTTGATGCCAACTGTGATTTGTCAGTCCTTGAGAAAGTTAATGAAGTGCAAAGTTTTCATAACTTGGCGACTTTCGACGTCATTGATAAGATTTAAAAAATATATATATATTTATTAAAAAATAATTTATAAAATTTATTTATCTACTGTTACTTTAAATTCACAACACACAACATTTTAAAATAAAAAAGGTTTATAATAATATAATATTAAATGAATGTTTTTATATAATTATCATTTTTAAGAGTTATATATATTTATGTTTTGAAAGATTCTTCAATTTATGTACCTAATATTTACTTAAGTATTATTAAAGTTACTTTATATGATAAATTTAATTATGATTATTAAAATTTATATAAAATTATTTAAAAATATTCAGTAGATAAATAAAAAGTTACCTAATATTCACCAACGTCTAACATTCAAAGTTTTGAGGGAAAATAATATCTAAAAATCTTCAGTATTTAATTAATTACTTAAACAGATAATCATACAGCGATTATGACTTTGGAATATTTCGTCCTTTCCACAGCCGTTCAGGATTCATGAATGAAGAAGACCAACAAATCCCACGAGCACAAGCAAGGAAGCTTCGTTTTTACACTTTGACTTGGTAAAAGAAGAAATAATTATAGTTTATTCCCCTATGCAAAAAAATAATCTATATTGCAAATTTTTTAAGTACCGTTCAAGAATTGTAGGTCGGAATTTAGCAGCGATAACAAAAACATGTGATTTCAACTCTTTTTTTTTTTTTTTTAATGTTAGCGGCCACAATTCAATAATTAAAAAACAACAATCGAACAATGAGGACAATTAAAAAATAAATAGATAAATAATAAAACTTAATTTTAGAGTATTATTCTGATATAAATTTGAAAAGTAATAATTCTTAAATCCATAAACAAGATAGAAATAATATAAAAACGTTAAAATCAAATTGATAAAAAACCTAACCCAATAATTACCTAAACCAATAAATTTAATTTATTGAATGAAAGACCCTAAATCTTTGATTATAATGAATCAAGAATTGTAAGTATGAGAATGAACATCACAAAGACCATTAATTTTTGATAAGTTATGAAGAGTTCAATGAAAAACCAAAAGTATGAGCAACTTCGTACAAACATGATTTTTTTTTATTCGAGGAAACCCCACCCCCGGAAAGCGCACTTTGAGGGTCCAGGTGAGCGAGTAAAATCCCGGCTGTCCCAAGCTTTTATAAGAGGTGCACGCCCTGACTCGAACTCGAGACCTGTTATGTAGATCTCGAGCCCAAACACGATATTATTTATGAATAAAACCAAGTTTTTTTTTTAATAAAACCTAAATACAATCTAAATAGCCTTACTAATACTACGTAAAATGTCCTACATAAGGTTGGAAAAATAACAAAAAAGTTTTAAATAAATTAAAAAAAAAAGAATCTTAAACCAACTATGAAAACAATGTAATTTTCACACAATAGCTTATAGGCTTATTGCAATACTTTCTTGAACTCTAATTACTATGAAATAACATTATATAAAACAAGGCCATTGAAATCTACTATTAAAATTTTAACTCGATCCAATAGTCAAATAAAAATTTATATTTTTTTGTTTTCTTAATAAATAAGGTATGTAGATGATTATAGATGATGAGAGTTATACTAATATAGTTACTACTACAATTCTTGATTAAATAAGAAATAATAGTAGATTTATAAATAATAAGATATTTTTTATTATTTTTCTAAACATGTTGGATATAGCAAAAAAATTTAAATTACAAGTTATAATTTTTTAAAATTTTAATATGCAAATATAATTTTAATCAAACTATAAAATACTGGGATAATTTTCCAAAAAAAAAAAAAACACTGAGGTCTAACATTCGGGAAATATTTTCTACAAATCTTCAGTATTTAATTAATTACTTAAACAAATAATCATACAGCGATTATGACATTGCATTTTTTCGTCCTTTCCACAGCTGTTCCGGATTCATGAATGAAGACCAACAAATCCCAAAAGCACAAGCAAGGAATCTTCGTTTTTACACTTTGACTTGGTAAACGAAGGAATAATTATAGTTTATTCCCCTATGAAAAAAATAATATATATATAGGAGACTTGGAGAGGCTTAAAAGCACAGCTGGCGTCATTCTGCACGCCAGCAATTACACCGACGCCACTCATAACTCTATTGGGGGGAAAAAAAAAAAAAAACCCCACTATTTTGAATTAAAATATATCTTCTAACAGCTAAATCCAGCCCTTCTTTTTCTATAAAACCCGCACCAAACGACCTCATTAACCTTCCTTTCTTTCGAATTAATTTGGGTCCTCCTATTTTAGGGTTTCTGTTCCCCCAATAATCTCTCTCTCCTCCCCTCTCTGCGTTTCGTCAGCTAAGTATTCTTCTTTCAGTGTCTCTCTATTTTTGTTTTTAGATCTAGAGTCTCGGATCTAATTTTTGGGTGATTTCTTACTCTCGTGTTTTCTAAAAATCCGTGCTGTTCGATTTGGGGATCGAAAATTAGGGTTTTGTAAGAAGTACCAATGTTTTTAGAATTTCTATGAGTTACGCTATACTCATGCGTCGAATTCGGATTCTTCACTCTTTCTCGGTTGTGTTTCTCTACTGGTTTTATGTGTTCTCATGAATTAATCCAATTTATTTTCTAGATCTCGACCCCTAGGTTCTTTTTACAATCTAATTATAACCGAATTGGATAGGTAGGTATTGAATTTATTTGATCTTGTTAGCGAAGAATATAGAAATTGTAAAAAATGTCTGCAAGGCAAGCGGCGAGCTCAGGATCGGATAGTGATCCGCGATATGCGAATGTCGATGAGAGGAAAAGGAAGAGGATGATATCCAACAGGGAATCTGCGAGGCGTTCCAGGATGAGGAAGCAGAAACAAATGGGGGATTTGGTCAATGAAGTGAGCAAATTGCAGAACGAGAACAATCAGTTGATGCAGGGTATCAATGTTGGCCAACAACGCCGCATGGCGATGGAGTCAGCCAACAATGTCCTGAGGGCTCAGGCTGTGGAATTGACTGAGAGGCTGCGGTCGTTGAACTCTGTGTTGCAGATTGTGGAGGATGTTAGTGGGCTCTCTATGGAGATACCCGAAATACCCGATCCTTTGTTGAAGCCGTGGCAGCTCCCCTGTTCAGTAATGCCCATCATGGCATCTGCTGATATGTTTCAATATTAGTGTTTGTGGGCCTGTTCGGTGCTTTGGTGGAAGATGTTGTTTGTCTATCGTCCGGGGTTCATCTTTTGCTTGCGTGGGTCTTTATAACAGCATGGTTTAATGTCTTAGGTGGATGCTGGTATGGTGTGTGTTTGATAGCAGTGTGGTTTTGTCGAAGTTGTGATGTTATGGGTCCTGTTTGAATTTCAATCACTGTTTATAATGTAATCAATTTCCAATTTGTGTCATTTCCCTTACTGTTATGTTTCTCTGCAGCTTAATCTCGATGTGATTGCATTATATTTTCCATGTTATGCATGTGTTTGGTTTATATGCATTAAATCGTGAGTGGATTTGATGTTTAAATGAAAGTGAAAGATTATGGTCTCCAGCATTTTTATGCTCACAGATTGCACTCCCCTGCACTTGATTGCGACCCAAATGTGAGGAGCTGGGGCTCTATTGTCTGGGTGATGATTTGTGATCAGCTTGTTTTTGTTGCTGGTTTCATTATAGTTGGAATGGTTAGCACTTAGTGGGTGGTAGTAAGTGTTTATATAGTAGTGACGGTGAATTGCTACGCCGTCTGCTTCCGGTGGCTTGTAAGGATAATTGTTTGTTAAATTGGATACAAGAACTTAATAGGAAGATCAACTAGAACGATGAGATGGTTGCTTATTGCGCGGGTTGAACCTTAAGCTGCAGAAGAACTCACTTGAAGGTCTCTAACTCTCTACTGAGCCAATTTAATGCCTTTAATTTTTCCTAATTTGTTGTTCTTACATGTGGATGGTGGTATATAGCATTTTGCACCTAGTTGCCGGGTGCTTTTGGATAGACTTAGATTGGAAGTTGTAGAAGTTGAATGATCTTCAACTTGGATGAGCTCATTTGGGGACTTGGGGTTTATGTTTTAAGCGTGTCTATATTTGGAAGCTGATATGGTTTATGGATATAATTTGGTAACAGTGCGGCTCCTCTAGAAGCTGTGCGTATTGGACTCAGGAGGGGACGATTGGTGAGTGCTGTTTTACTCACCTCACGATTCCTCCCCCCTGGGGAGCGATGTAGCTCACAACTTTTGACTGCTATTTAGCATGTTGGGTGTTGTTCCTGGAAGATTCCTGGAAACAGCTGAATTGTAATGCAAATCATGAAGCAAAGCATTAAAGTTAAATCAGAAATTCCCTCTTTTTGACTAAGCCAGGAAGCAAGGACGGGGTAATTGCGTGAGTTGCCGTAATCCCTGCTGCAAGGCATCTAGGGGTTCTTATTACCAATTCAAGTCAATTTTCTTATGGTTCTTATCTCTTCCAAGAATTTTCTTGGATTTTGTCCCGACAATAAATATGTTTTTAGATTAATTTGTGCATTAATTGAGATGACATCTCCTTATTTAATAATTTGAAAAACGTATTTTCACATGAAATTATCTAACCTCGAACAAAAACACAACTGGTGAGACCCTTGTATTAGCACTTTCCTTTTTACTTTCCTTGCTCACCCGACATCCAACCCCGTAGATAACAGTAAATAGTAAAGACTACTGTAGAGGGTTTGGAACCTGAACTTCTGTTACTTCTGTCTTCTCAGTAACAGAAGTTAGTTCAATTTTATTAATATAGGATAATGGAATCGGATGGCGCCATTCCCCTCTTCTCTATCCTTTTTTTCCCACAGGCAATTTAGCCTCGATTCTATCCGGTAATCTTTTCTGTATTTAAAATTAATTGTTTTTGTATTTTAAAAGTATTTTTTAAAATATTTTATTTTTTTTGTTTTAAATTATTTTTTTAATATTTTCAGATTATTTTAATATATTAATTTTAAAACATAAAAAATATATTATTTCAATATATTTTTAAATAAAAAATATTTTAAAAATTAACCACCTACCAAACGAAACATTCACTAAATAATTTGCAGGTTAGCAAAAAAATAAAAGAGGCAGTTCTATCCTGGATTCTTCAGGGCTTATTCAACTATATTACTGTGCCTGAGAGCACAAACCAAGATCCAAAATAAAGATCCGATTTTGTAATCTGAATTCTTCTTTTTTCTAAGAAAAAACGGAGGCTATTGTTCGTGGAGAAATATTTTGAAGATGACCCAATGATAGGAAAAAACAACAAAGGATAATTGAATAGCAATTGTAAATTTTTCCATGACGTAGGTTAATGGCCAAAGGCGTAGTAAATTGCCTTGAGGCTTCAGCTATAAGCCAAAGATATTTGAACTTCTTTTAGAGAAGTAAGAGATTGTTCGGCTGTGAGTGCTTTTTAAATAATTTTTCGTGTTAAAATACATGTTAATGATGTTTTTTTATTTTTTAAAAATCATTTTTGACATCAGCACATCAAAACGATCCAAAACATACAATCCATATTAAATTTTAGCAAAAAAAAAAAATTAAATTTTTTGAGAACGCAGGTTGAACCGTGTTCCCAAACGTTCCTAATAGCTAGAAATTAAGTAGAAATATAACACAAATTTATCTTTGACGAAGGTAGGGTATAAGTATGTGCTAATTAATTAATAGAACATCATATAAATAATAGACACCACACAGCATCTCCAGCGTTACATAAACCAAAATTAATAAACATATCTAAAGTTTGATCATTGAAAAAGGTTCATAAAGTAAAAACCATTTCAATCTTCATAAGTGCGGCACTCGTCTGTCTCAGGGTTGTCCTTGCAATACTCCTCCAAAGGGTCAGACCCTTTCTTCTTGTCCTTGGCATGGCTAGCAGCAGCACTCAACTCCTCCACCTCATCCCATGCGGCTGCGCATTCTCCACTTGCTGCATCATCGGAGCACGCCGCCTCTGCATCTTTTATGCTCTTTTCAACCTTCTCTGATATGCTATCAGGGGCAGCCCTCACGGGTCGGATTTGCATGCGCCCACCGGACCCCAGGTGGTATGTCCTCCTCCATGGCTGGTTTAACTTGACGAGGGCTTGAGCTTTTGGTTTGTCTGTTGCCTTAGCTAAGACTCTAGGTGTTGAGAGGTTAAGACCAGCTATTGTTGCCATTCTAGCCCTGTGGTGTGGTGTTGCGCAATGGAGATAAAATTGATAGTGTCCAGGGAAGGTGACAATGCGAGCTATATTATCGGGACATGTAACCATTACCGAACACAGATTTCTTATCAGGTGTCAACCAATTGCATGCTTCCACGTCAGACTGGGGAATTGTGGTGTGGTTTGTGCAATGATCTTGTTAATTATTACATGTACACACGTGGTTAGTACATATTTACATAAATAAATATAAATCAATAAATAAAAGACTTCGACTTATAATATTTGTTGATAAAATATAAACTTGGATATATAAATTAAAAATCTTAAAATAATCTACTGTCTTCAAACGTCAAAGATCACGGTTTATAACTGACGGAAAAGTTGGATCGGAGTAAAAGCCTTGTTGATATTTATAGCTTCTTCTTCTTCTTTTTTTTTTGTTTTATAAATCCTGGTATTTAAAAATTCATTAAACCCCAACTAATTTAATCGAGTTCAGTCAGTATATTAAGAAATAAAACTTTTTTAATAATAATATATTCTATTCATAAATCTCGAACTTAAAATTTTCACCTGAGAATCAATCACAATTTACTTATGTAGCTTGAAAGTTCCTAACCCACCTCCAGAATATCAGCCATGGCAGACCTTTATCTGTCACGAATTCAAGACACCCAAATATAAAAAGAGGGAGAAAAAACGTGTTTTCCATGTAAAAATGGTGACGGACGTCGGATAAGATGTAGAAGACCAATGCAGGAGCCAGACCCCCAGCTCGTTGCCAAGTTGATATTTTAGGGAGTTAATATATTCATCGTCACCTAAGATCTTGAAAGTTGAAACTTTGAATGATTCCATTTCCAATTCCGCCTCCCATAGAATCTTTACAGACGGCAAATTTCTGACCCCAATAATTAATTCCCTTATCATCAGTACTGAATACTTCTCCGGGCATGCTACTAAATAGTCCCCTTTGCTAGTAACAGACTCAATTTGTATTATGAGGCTGCTAGTGAATGAAATTACGATATATTTATAGATTTTTTTCATGTAAATTTATGATATTTAATTATTTTTTAAATATATAAATTTAATAATAATACATATTAATGATAAAATATTTTTTTCATATTTTTATTTTGTTTTGTTCATTATAACCAAACATGAATAAGAGAAGATTATTTTTTTTTTATATCATTATCAAATATAATTTTATCTGTCTTCTTTTCTATTTTGTTTCTTTTATTTTCATTGTCTCTTATCTTTTGTCTCGAGACAATAACAAAACACTATCTAAAAAAATTATAAATAAAATAAATTATTTATATAGAAAATCTCACATCAAGGTTAGAATTTATCACATCCAATTCCATATTTAAATAAATCAATGTTTTTATCCGCTTTTATAGAAATAAAAAATCCCCCTTGCCCTTTTCAATTCAAGTAAATAGGGAAGAATCTCAGTAAAAACCGTATATTTATCATCTCTGTTGTTTTTCCCCACTTGTCCAGTTGTCCCTTGTGTTCTTAAGAAACAAATAATTCAAAAACCTCTAATAGAAAGACCTCATGTTTAATCTCTATATTTTGATACTAACTTACCGTTTAGTCTTTTCATTAGTTTGTTTGTTAATAAGATGCACAACCATCACATTAATTTCTTTTTCTCTGCTATTTTTTTTTTTTGCAAGTTTTATTTTATGTATTGTTTGGTATGCTGGATAATATTGATTAGACTGGATTAAACATTACTGAACTTGACATGAGTGGACAAATAACTGTCTTATTCAATGTTTAGTGTGCTTTGAATTGGACTAGATAATTTACCTTATTTTGTGCTTGATAGATACTAGAAGAGATTCAGCCGACACGAGGCCCGCAAAGATCTAGATTTAAGAAAAAATAAAGGAAGGATTAATCTGACCTGACCTGACCTGGTAAAAAAACTCAGGTCAATCCATGACCTTGTCAACCCATGATAAAACATAGATAAAAAATCCAATAACTTTTTTATATATGTTTATTTGTCAAAACAAGGTTGCTTTGATTTAATTTTTTTTTAATGTGGGTCAACTCGAGTTGACCCTCCTGGCTCGTAAATTGAGTTTTACCTTGGGTCGATCATCGAATCGGGTTTTAAAATTATGATAATAATAATTTTTATTTCTTATATTACTTTGAGTCAATCCAAGTTGACTATCTCGACCCATGACTTGGTCCTTATCCCGGGTCGACCCCATAGTTAGGTTTTAAAACTATGTTAAAAATCATTTTTATCATTACATTGACTCGGGTCAATGGTCAACCCGATTCATGACCCGTGACTGGCCCCGACCCTTGAGTAGGGTTTTAAAACTATGATAATGATCATTTTTGTTCTTACATTGACCCAGGTCAATGGTCAACTCGACTCGTAACTCGGACTTGGTCCCATGTCGAGTTTTAAAACTATGATATTAATCATTTTTATTCTTACGTGGACCTAGGTCAATGGTCAACTTGACCCATGACCTAAGCCTAGTTGATCAGGCCTCACCCTGAGTCGACCTTCAAGTCGAGTTTTAAAACTATTATAATAATTTTTTTTATTCTAAGATTAACCTAGGTCAATGACCAAGCCGACCCGTGACCCGAGTCTGGCCTTAAGTCGACCCCCTAGTCGAGTTTTAAAACTATAATTGTAACTATTTTTATTCTTATATTGACCTGGGTTAATGGTCAACCCGACCCGTGACTGAGGCTTGGCCCCGGGTCGATATCCGAATCAGGTTTTAAAACTTTGATAATAATAATTTTTATCTTTACATTGACTCGGATTAACTAGATTAACACTTGCGTAAAGTATTGAACTTGTCCTATCTTTTTTAGCGGATGATTTTTTTTTTCCATTAGAATAACTTTACACCAAATAAAAATTAATTTTTATATGTATAAAAATTAACCAAATAACTTTATAAAAAAATTATTTTGTCCTGTGCATCATTATCCTATAAACACTTCCTTCATGACTTCAAATGATCAGAAACTAGAAGGACGAGATGACTCTTTTCTTGAAGATTGAGGCACCAAGTTACTCTAAACTCCGTTTATTTGCCGGAAAGTAGTTTTTTTTTGGAAAGTGAATTCCGGGAAAGTATTTTCCGATGTTTGGTAGTGTAATGAAAAATAAGTTGGCAAACACTTTCCAGTGTTTGGTTATGTCATGGAAAATGAGCTGGAAAATAACTTATTAATATTTTATTTTTCTCAAGTTTATTAAAATAATGAGGAACAAATCTTACAAATTAAAAAGT
>Ga0307510_10000305_pt1 | contig 45267 bp, 32 predicted proteins | sample 12_EM_MG_FD_207224 | JGI IMG/M metagenome (GOLD analysis project Ga0307510, IMG submission 207224) | Populus trichocarpa ectomycorrhiza microbial communities from riparian zone in the Pacific Northwest, United States - 12_EM | ecosystem: Host-associated > Plants > Roots > Unclassified | place... | reverse complement strand
ATTTCTTTTCGCTTATATATATATATATATATATATATATATATATATATATATATATAGCGAAACAAAACAACTTGATGATAGGTTCCCCGGCCGATGCGTCACGGACTTTGCTGTGATTGGCTATATCCACGCGAAGAGAACACTTGTCCAGTTTTTATTGCATATTAATAGGTGTACGTGGACAAGAGATCGACATGGAATTTGCATGAGAAGCGGTCTCGGAATGGTATTACCTGTATTTTGACTCCCTCCCTCTCTCCCTGCTAAATTATAAATTAGTCAATGTAATTTTATACAATGAATTAAATAGTTTTTTATTTTGAAATTATTAATTAGTGTATGTTTAAAATCCATTTATAATTCAATTTTTTCCGCTCATTTTATGTTTTTATTTATTTAGTTTTTTATTTTAAAAAATAGAAAAAGGAAAAAAATGAAATGGAAAGATTGATGAAAAAAAATATTTTTTCGTAATAAAAATATTAAATTAAACATGATCAAAATTGGTAAAATGATTGATGAATTATTTTCAAAATTAAATATATTTTTAATTTATTTTACAAAATTAAAGGAATTAATTTACAATTTACTTTTTAAAAGTAATTCAAGGTGCGGACCAATTAAGAAAAGTCCTTTGAACTGGTTTTATGACAGTAAAGTATTTTTATGACTCGTCAATTAAAAACCAATAAGAAAAATAAAAATAAAAAGTCAATATTGTTTGTTGTTATTGGATGATTCTACAATAAATAATGAAATTCTTTATGAATTTCTTATAACAACGCGATTTAATCCATATTTTGCATGTAACAAGACGAATAAAACAGAATGAAAAATTCTTATAGCCCCACTTATATTTTTTTTATTTGTTGTTATAGTATAATAATCTTTCTGTTATTTCTAAAAAATTATTTGTCCTTCAATTAAGGATATTTTTATCTTTTCACATAATAAATTAATCATTGTAGGTTTGTTTAGGAGTATTGTCGGCTTTTCCATGTATTAATGAATAGTTAAATAACCAAAAAGCCCCCTAAATAAAAAAAAAATCTAACATTACTAGGGGTATTTTTGTCTTTTTTGTTTTTTACAATAAAATTACGCAATACCCTTAGATCTAAAAATTAACACATGGAACCAGGGGTGATATGATATTTTTTCCTTGGGTATTTTGTAATTGTTGATCTAATCACAAGTAATAAGATCATTTAACATTTGTTTAATACTTTTTAAACTAAAAAAGTTGTTGGTCCATGAGAGACTCTGTACATTGTGGGTGACGCATGTGGCGTCTCTCGATTGTTGGAAATGTGCTCCCACCATCTCATTTTATTTGTCTTCATCTCCTCTTCCTTCTTTGGTGGAGTGTGTCAATTTATGGTGGTTGGTTTACCATCGAGTTACCTTTCTTTTCTTTTCTTTTTCTTTCATTTCTCTCTAAAAAAAAACAAGTTATGGACCTTATTGTTATTGGTCTTTTAGATTCAGTCCTTTTGATTTTGATTTTTTTCTTTTATCTTTTTCTCTTTTGTTAATTTTTTTTATTTTCAATTTAATCCTTCAATTATAATTGTAATAATAACGTTTTTTATAATAGTAAATATAATGATGATACTAGTAGTGATAACAATTGTGATAATTGTGGTGATAATAATAGTAATGATAATAATAATAATTGTGATAATAATTGTGGTGGTAGTGGTGCCAACAATAATAATAACAATAGTAATAATATTATTAGTAGTGATGGTAATGGTTATAGTAATCATAGTAATAGTAATAGTAATAACAACAACAATAATAATAGTTCATGGTTTTTAATTTTATCCTTCAAGTCATGTTCATGTTTCTTTTTTCAATAATAATAATAGAAATACTATTAATATTACTAGTAGTAACAATAATGACAATAATAGTGGTAATAATAATAATAGTAATGATAGGCTGATAGCAGTAGCAGCAATAACAACAACAACAACAATAACATCTATACTAGTATTAACACTGCCAATGATAATAGTAATAGTAATAATAGTAGTAGTAATAGTAGCAATGATAATGATGATAACAAGTGCTAGCAATAATAATAGTAGTAGCAGTAGTAGTAACATTAATTCGGCAATAATAGTAATATTAATAATACTAACGATAATAATGGTTTATTATAATAGTGATAGTAATAATTGTGATGATAACATAAATAATAGTAACAATTGTGATAATAACAACAACAACAATAATATTAACAATAATGACAATCATAATAATAAATAATGATAATGATAATAATATTGGTAGTGGTGGTAGTAGTGACAGTGGTAACAATAATAATAACAATAATGATACTGCTTTTAGTAATAGTAATAATAATAATTCATGGTTTTTAATTTTATCATTGAAATTATGTTTATGTTTTTTTTTCATTTAATGGTGATAATAATAATAATAAAATAAAATTAATACTAGTAATGATAATAATAGTAACAATAGTAATAATAGTAATAATAATTATGATATTAGTAATACTATTAACAATACTAATAGTGAGAATAATGGTAACAACCGTGGTAATAATAATGATGGTGATAACAACAACAACAACAATAATAATTGTGTTAATAATAGTAACAATAAAAAAAAATAGTGACAACAACAACAACATCAAAAGAATGTCTAGGCATTGGTGACTTGTCATCTAAAAAAAGAAATATATTTTAACAATGAATTGAACAATATCTTTATTTGATATTGAGATCGAAAAACATTTGGTTTACTTAAATTAACAAGGGTTAATCTGCGAAATTCACGAAGATAATCTTGAAAAAATAAATTGGAAAGATCATTCTTGAATTAATTCAATATTGAAGGACAAAATCAATAAAAAATAGCATTTAATTTACAAAAAAACCAAGTGAACTTGAATTATTAAGAAAACTCGCGATGCAAGTCATGCAAATCATCAAATTTAATAAATTTTTTATTCTAGAGATTATTTATCATTTAACTATACGACAATAAATTACATGCTAATCTTTTTTGTATGAAACATTTTTTTAGAAGTAAAAAAACCATGATAGGCATGTGTTGGCAAGATAGTAAAAATAAATCATTAATAACAAAGGGTGACATTGCATTCTTTTAGGTTTGAGTTAAATAAAAAATAGATCATCGATAACAAAGGATAAAATTATGATTTTTTTTTAAAAAAAGAGGGGCAAAAAAAAAATATAAATAAAAAAATAATAGCCTAGATGTTACAAATTAACTCATTAAACCTGTGACCCGATTTATTAACTCAATTAGGCTTAATGATTTTTTTTTATCAATTTTTTCAACCTAAATATAAAATAGCAATAAAAAAAAACTTAAAGGAGCTCGACGTGTGGGTCTGGTGGCCCAATGTGCCCGGGCATAAAAAACAGCCCGCACACCTAGACCTGTTTGTATTTTCCTTGTCTTAAAGGGACGACGCGTGCACCCTATTTTTTTAAAAGATAATAGATGATGTGCCGTATGTTTTTTGCAGAATCCATTGACTTGTAGTTGCTAAAAAAACAGGGTTTAGTTTTTTCAATTTAAAAATTTATTTTGACTTAAAACATCTAGAAAACACCACAAACACCTTGATAAATCTATTCATAACCTCAAAAAAGAGTTTGAAAAACCAAAACCAAAACCAAAACCAAAAAACACTTTCATGATCAGATTTACCTTCTCAGGCAAGAAGAAGAGAACAAAACACATAGCTAGGTGAAACTCCCTCATGAAATGAAACCCATTAACATGTATTTCAACCTTTTTGATGATTGGAATCGTCTTCAATGATCATTTTCTTTTTCTACACTGTAATTCGACGTCCTCTCTCTATCATCTCGCAAAAAAATAACTTTAATATCAAAATTAATTTTTTTACAATTAATAACCAATTTACTCCCGCTTCAAACTCCACATACGAATGCCCAATTTTAATACGTGCAGATTATTCATGTTACCTCTTTTCTTTTTAAAACTATGATTAAATAAAGATCATTGCCAGCACAATGAAATGCTTCGCAACGTTGTGACTATAAATCTCTCCAAGCAAAATGATTTTATCGATGGTCATTGGTATCTCCTTGGACATTGAATTTCTTGATGGCGATGGGCTTTCAACGATTTGCAAGACATTACAGCTCCTTTGCTAAGAATACAAGAACATGTGCCCTTTTTGGGATGAAATTGTACTGTTGCAGACATATACATCCCTCCCATTATGATTTCCACATTAATGAATTAATTTGCCTTTGATTAAAGGATGGAAGTGAATGATAAAGTTCCATAAAATTGGACAACTTACTAAGCAATTATGATGTTACCCGTTAAAATCTTAATGCAATGATGTATATTAAATAGATCAAATCTAATATAGATTATTATCTTATTATGTACAATTACGTAATTTCAAGATTTTGTATATTTGTGAAAGCCCTTATTATGAATTATTTTAACCTTTTTTCTTCTAATAACAATGATAATAACACATTTGGGCATGAAATTAGGAGGTAAATTACCAGATATTTAGTGCCAAGAACTTTCCGTAGAAGACAAGGGAAAAAAGGAGAAGAAATGTATTAGAAAAGGTTACAACAGTAGCATTAAGCCGGCACATCAATGGTGTATTGTAAATTTCAACAACCATCAGCCAAATCATGTTAAGCCTTGCCTTAACAAAAAAGAAAAGAAAGAAAAGAGAAGGCAGTTGTCATGCTGGCTGCACCATCTCTTCTTTCATTATCTGTTGATACGGGTGGTGGGGGTTGGTGCACATGGTCACAACGGATTAGTCAAAGTATGCTGACAATTTCCTTTGCCTAGAAAATAGCTTCAGATCATAAAATCATGAAGAAAAATAATAAATAAGAAAAAAACAAGAAATTTATGTTTCAATGCTATCTTTACTTAAAAGAACAATTTAGAAAGAAAACCCACTCACTTTATGGGATTTGGAGAAAGAAATAGAAGGTTGCTCTTCATTAGAAGTTATTGATTGGATTATGACGATGGTGGTGACCATCTATTGTGGTTGCAGGATGCTCTTCAAGAGAAGGTTGAAGGATAACGAGGCCAACTTAGCATGAAGTCCATATGCCTTGTGGTTCAAAGAATCAGACCCAGAAAATCAATACAGCCTAGAACCAGGTGCCAGGCCGAATATGGTCAGGCAAAATCACATTTTAAACTCTTTAACCATGAAAAATTTGATACACTAAGAGCACTGGATTTAAATAAGAAATTGTGGCCTTAGCAACTTAGAAAGCTTGCCATAGGGGGTGTTTGACATTGATTGTAATCTGCATTGGAGAGTTTTGCTAGTTCAAAACTGTATTGGAGAGGCGGGAGATTCAAAATCAATCCATGATGAACTGATAAGAAGTATTTTGACATTACCTGGAGAATGTGTCAATTCAAGATTGCATCGAAGAATGGAGAATCCAAGATCAATCCCTGATGAATTGGTGAAAGACCTTTAGATATCACTCGAAGAATATGCCAACCCGAGAGTGCACTAGAGAATGAGGATCTAAGATTAACCCCTGAAAAATTAATAAGAGCTTATTAAGCATAACCTGAAGAATGTGCCAGTTCAATACTACATTGAAGAATGAGGGGTCCAAGATCAACCCATGATGGATTGGTAAGAGACCCTTAGATATCACCCTAGAAAATGATGTTATTGCAATAGAAAGACCTTATACCCATCCCTTAGAGATTATGAGGCTATTGCCCTAGAAAAACTAAGTCAATCCCTTCATTGGCCTCATACCCATATTTTGGGTTGTGGGGTTTTTTTCATAGGAAGACTAAGTTAATCTCTTCATTGGAAAGTATCTGAAAGCTCTTAGATAGATAATGTATGTCAGAGATACATTATTTTTATTTCAAAAATAAATTTACATTCCTATCAAGAATTATGCATCCCGAGGTTATCTGAGTGATAGGTATGGAAGAGGTTCTTAAGAGAAATATATGTTGGAAGTGGCACCAAAGTGTTTGCTTTGACTGCCCTAATAATCCTGAATGAGTGATTCTATTTTGATTTCAAGAGAGTTATAAATCCTTAGGATACTCCAAATGCTCATGAGTTGATCCCTCACGGTTCTTCCTTGATCTTTCATTTCCACCATGAGAATGACTTTGCCTGGAAGGTCCTTCATGCTGGTTGTCCTTGTAAAAACAAGAAGGCCTATGTTGTAGCAAATTAGCATTTTTTATCCGTATGTGATTTTATATGACTTGCTTCACCATAAACAAACTTCTGTCTAGCAAGGCATAAAGTTCTCTAGAGAGCATACTCTCTTACCCCTCCTATTAAGGTCTCTAAAGTTACTGGCTTAAGAAATTCTTTACTTTGAAAATATTGAGGGCTCGCGTAGGGTTCTGAAAATTTTTTTAGGGAAGCGTTGAACTCGAATAAGATGTTTAAGCTTATTAATGATGAAAAATAGATCTAGACATGTTTCTTGTATCTAAGCACGTTGAGTTCGGGTAAGATAGCCCGATTCCATATGGGTGATGGGGTGAATGGCCAGCACCCACCATGACAGGAACAACACACCCATGTAGCTAGGCATGTCACGCCCTTGTTGAACATATGCCCAGATAGGATGTATGCTCATGGGCTCGGGCTATCATGCCCGAGCTCATACATCTTAGTAGTAGTTGGGTCTAAGCCCAAGTCCATAAAGATTTTTTTGTGGACCTTTAAGAAGTTTTATATGTTCATTAAATTTGAGTTTATCTTTTTGTCACATGGAGGTTATCTTGAATGAGCTTGGTGCTCGTACTCTGCAAGTGCCCAAATGAGTGTTCTCTTGAATCACTGTTTCAGATGAAACTGAAACTCGGCCATTATTCAGTAGACTGGGAAAGGTCAATAGTGGTCGGCAAAACTAATGTGTGAAGCAACTGAATTGCCGTGCCAGGACAAAGCTTCAAACTCAACTATCTTTTGGATATATGTTGGGTTAATTAATTCGAAAGTACACTTAATTAATTCGATATAACCGTGAAATGAAACGAGATCCACTAAATCAATTAGCGTGCCATGAGAATAAGAATAGAAGAATGAGAATGGTTATTCTGTACCTTTTTTCACTTGTACACAAAACTCTTTATTAAAAAGAAAAAAGAGGCGAGGAGAAAGTTCATGACTCTCTAATTTTCAACCTAGCATCTGGATCCGGCTTGTAGCATATATATTCCCTCAATAATTTTCAATAGTCAAGTTCACTTTTCATTTCTCATGAAGCAAACATCTACATTTTTCAAAGGCATGTTGGCCCTTTCAGTTGCTGAGGACTTTCACTAGAGATATGATAGCAAGGTCAATTGATAAGACTGTTTTCTGTTGATCGATGGGAGTTTCCCTTGTTGTTTTGCCAAGATGCAGTGAGAACTGTCTAGGGACACCAATCAAGCAGGCACACCTCCACTTACGGATTATCCCTGTAAATGAACTTGACCACTTGGTTCACGCATTAACGTTGGTTTGTTAACATTTTGGTTTGGTAGGTCCTGGTCCGAAGTGCTTGATGCATGCCATGATCCTGATGTGGGATGGTGATGTTTTTTCTTCCCTTTGCTTGGTGTTATTCACTTTTTACTCTCTCTTTTTCCCTTGTATATATATTGAACCCGACAATGATTGAAACAACCATTTGCCTGGCTCGCAGATTGTGACCAGCTTGGAGGACCCATCTTCATTCGGAAGCAAAATATTTCAAAAAGGTCAAATTTTATGGATGCTTTTATCGTCCATAGGATAGGATCAGACTCACAAATTGCTGGAAGTGCGTTGTGCGCTAGCCATGTACCATGTCCATTGTCAACCGTGATACATGTTACTTGAAAAAAGAAGAAGCTCTTTCTTCCTTCTTTGCACTGCTTGCAGATACCACGTAGTGCAGCTTTCTGTCTTCTGATTATTTAAATCCATCTCTTTTTCCACAAGCTTTAGTGGATACTGGATAGCAGCAGTGCGGCTATATATGCGTTAGAAACAGGAAGAGACATGCATTTGGAATTAAAGCCCAACAACGAATCAGGTATACACCCGGCCGGAAGTATCTAGGCCAGGGATGCTGTCATGAATTACTTTTGTTATACATTTGTGATGGATTCCTATAAAAAACGGTATATGATTCATAAAATACAAGTGAAATTTGTGACAAATTAGCGTTCAGAATGTTAGGCCTTTCGACTTGTTGTAAACCAAAATCATTTTGTAAATATTATTTTCACAAATCTTGATTGTTAACTTTATTGATATAATTATAACATTACTATTTGAAACCCTATGGCTAGTTCGTAGATTTTTATTTTATTTTTTAAAAAATGTAACAAGCTGATAAGAATATTGTATATATGCCCTTAATTAAATTTTGTTAAGAAATAGATTTAATTTATCAGTTGAGAATACATGAAAATACCCTTTATTGTTAAACAAAATAAAGAAAAATAGAATTACTAATGGACTGCAAGTGTAAATAATATGTGATATATTCCCAAACAAAAGAATTAAATCCTCAACTTCTGTTTTTTTTTTTTTTTTTTTTTTTCTGGTTTATTTATATTTGGTCTTGGAAGCCCTTAAAAGGATATTTTCCTATTTAATAACCAATATTTTCTCGCATTCTCCCTCAAACCATGGATCTTGAACAAAAAGACAAAAAAAAACAAAGGATTTGATCTAGATTTCAAGTTCCTCGTAAAATACTTTTCAGGCCATTTGAAAATTTTGGGGCATGCCTCTGTTGTATGCTCACCGTTTAAAAAACACTTCTCCAATTTAATTTAAACTTTCCACCGCATTTAAATTTATCAAAGGAAAAGAAAAGAAACGAAAAACAAATTCCACCGCTTTAGAAATTGGAAATAAGGAAGAAAAGGGAGTTAAAAAAGGAATAATTTTCTGCAGCTAGGCACGGCTAAATTTCAGCCAGAATAATTTTTTTAACAAATCAAATTCACAAAATAAAACGTACTCTTGATCTACGTACATCATCAGAGTGTTAGCTGTTTCTGGTTTGTGATGAACTGGCTGTCTGAAAAAAGAATGGCTGGTGGGTCTGTTAGCACAGTGGTGCAGTCCTTGTCTGGGGTTGAAAACATAGGCACAGAAAAATTATTGCTATTCATTTAAACCATCATTTTATGATGTTGTTACTTGATAGTGTAATAATAATTATTTTTTAAAATATTTTATATTTTTAAAATTTATTTTTAATATCAGCCTATTAAAACAATAAAAAATATATAAATTAATTTAATCTTTTTATCACAGATACAAACAGACTCTCGAGGAACAGTTGCACTTGCAAGAACATTAATTGAAGAAATGGGAGAGAGCACCAATCTTGGATTTTAAATCACATACTCGTCCAGCTTTCCTCCCAGATGGTTCCTCGGTACTTCACACATGTCAGACGTCTAAGCTCATGGCTTATGATTGGCAGTGTTATTGCGGTGTGACTCACCAAAAAAAGCAAGGGATGATCAAACTAATGCCAGTAATGAATTTGATGGTGCATGCGGCGCTTAGCGAGGCAGGTTCATTATACAATCGCATATTCATTGTTTAATTAAAGTTAATAGCTTTCTTCTTTCCTTTTTTTGTCTTTATTAAGTAGGGTATAATTAATAATCACTCGGTGGTTAGCTGCTAGGTTAAAGAAGGAGAATAAGGTTGGCAAATTCCCACCATTGATCACGTGGACATATCGCTATCGCATAAAAATTTAATGGACATGTTGGTCCACAATAGAAAACGTTCTTGCTAATAAATTAAAAACCAACCCCTCGTGAATTGTTTAACATTTCGACCCTCTAATTCCTAATCCGATTGGATCTTTCCCTTTTCAGAGCCATCCGACGCCCGATGGCGTGCCACACAGAGGATCGTGGTGGGACCCTGACAGAAGCAGGCAACCTGACAGGGGTTTGCAAGAATTAGAGACAGCGGAGGAGCACAATGGGAGGAAAGGGATTAAAAAACAAGGGTTAGATTAAAAGAGAAAAGTCCTAATTAGGAGTGCCGATGAGATGCTTCTGAGGGAACTTTAAACCTTTATTTATTCTAGTTTGTTGACGAAAGCATCAGATCAGCCCTTCTCATGGGTTGCCGCAATCTATGACTCTTTGGTTCTGTTTAATTAATGAGCCAGACTTTACGAGGGTGACCTAAGTATGTTTATGTACTTTGGTTTGGTGTGATATGTCCCTCCGCCCTCATTGCTTTGCTTTGAAAAACTTCTATCTAATTATTTTGTCAGCTTGGACAAGCCTCTTCAATATTTTTTATAGTAATAAATCTTCCTTTCTGTTGGCGTGTCCAGGTTTTGATCCAACCTCCCCCAAGTTTAATATTTTGAAAGTTTACAGAGTTATTTTGATTAATAGTAGTTTTTTTAAATATTTTTTTATTTGAAATTATATTAAAATTATATTATATTATTTTTTAAAATTTATTTTGACATCAGCATATCAAAATAATATAAAAACATGAATAAAATTAATTTAAAGCGAAGAAAAAAATAATAAAATAATTTTAAAAAAAACACTTTTAAAATATAAAAACAAATTAACTTTTAGTGTGTGTTTAAAAACTCGAAACAAATTGACTCTTAATGTGTGTTTAAAAACTCGAGTGAAATCGTGTTTTCTAAGAATTTGAATTTTTTAAAAAAATTAATGATTGTTTTGATGTATTGGTTTAAGAAATTGAGTGAAATCGTGTTTTCTAAGAATTTGATTTTTCTTTTAAAATTAATGATTGTTTTGATGTATTGGTTTTAAAAATAATTTTTTTAAAAAAATATTATTTTAATATATTTTTAAATAAAAATAATTTTAAAAAGCAAGTATTATCATGTTTTTATACTGAAAACCCATTCTCTGCCCCTTTTATTTTTAATTGTGTATTATGTGGTTTCAATGGGGGCTAAGCTTTGATTAAGCGAGGCACCTTCGCTAGGGTCAAATTTTTGTAGGGAACCATATCTGTCTTTTCTTTTGTCATCTGCTAAAATCCAATGTTGCCCATCTTTTCATGTCCTGTACTCTTAGCTATGGGGTATAGTTGTACTGATGGAGGAATATTTATCATCGTTTGTAAATACGGTCTTTTAACCTTGAAGATTTCGGTTCATTCTCTTATACTTTTGTTTTTGCCATCTCCTCCACCTGGTAATTAGTGGGAAAGAGATGTTTAGATCAAATTTGCTTATGGAGTTGATCACACGACATGAACGACGGACATCCTTGCCTCCTTTTCTTTCCATGTGAAGCCGATGTCATAACAGCTCTTGCATAAATTGATTAGATGCTAACATTGTAGTTAACTGTGATCCTGCGGCGGCCAAAGAAAAAACTCTGTAACACCAAACTTGTCGGAAGAAATTTCTGTTTTACTACTTTTTCTAAGATTTAAACCCCCAGTATAATTCAAATTAGAAGCAAATTCACGGACAGAAAATTACTACACGATAATTTATCACAGATTAAGGGACATTTTTTTTATATATATATTAACATGGGTCCAAGTCAGTTTACACGCATCTCGACTAATCTCACAAGCCTTAAAATTAATGACTATGTAAATCTTCAATGACCCTAAAATTTATAAGATTCGAACCGGTGATATTTATTATAATAAGCCAAAAGAAAGCACCCATCCAATTTACTGGACTCGAACCGGTGAAATTCCTCGGCAAAAGAAAGCATTCATCCAATTTCTGAAATGGCAGGGGTGACACGATAAACTGTTTGGAGGTACCAATTACAGCGAAGAACGATCTGTCTTCAAATTTCAAATTTCATTTCTATCTTTTCCAGTGGGAAACTTCTAACAACGAATCCAAGAATGATTAAACAAGAAACAGCACAATAAAAGAAATCAATTCATAAGCCGAGCTGGGTGCGTTAGCCAACATTTATGTCTACACTTTGATCGAAAACAGTATCATAAGCACAAATATCCAAGTCTTGAGTCATATATTTGGGTTCAAAAGTATTCGAATTATTAGTTTAACAGGACTTTTCTACCGACCACAAGCAAAATGAAACAAATTGATAGACTGCCACCATTATTTTCGGGAGGTGGGATGCATCATGTCGTGGATGATGAAATAAGAAATTTTCTTCATGCTACTATGCCATACCTAATTTTCTTCCATATCTATTGTTTTCTCTATTGGCTTCTTAGGGTTCAAGGGACAATGTCAATGGCCTACAACAGCAAGAACGTATTCCAAAGACGGGTGGCATTAATTTCTCTAGTCCTTTTGTTTTTATTTGTCTTTTTTTATGCTAGCGTTTCAACTGATATATAAGCGGGCATATATTTAATTAATTGTATGACAACATTATTGTCAAAACCTGTCATTGTAATGTTATTTCGCTTGAACTTAATTAGTTTCAACTAATGACTTTTGACACTTAATTATAATCTTATTGACAACTAAGCCTCTAAAAATAAGTGATATCATATAGGTTGCACAATTCATTTTATAAAGAAATCGTCGAGGGTCAAAATTAAGAATGTTTGCTGAGCACCATGCCGGCCTCGCAGCCTCGCCTTAGAGAAATTCCCTCCGCGGGAACAAGTAGCCGTACGTCAACCCTAGTTTATATATTGAGAAGAAAACAAATTTTGAAATGGAGGAACTAGTCCAACCTATTAATTGTTTATCATTTATGATAAATTAAGCACATATAATTGAAATAAGAACCTTCAGGCTTACAAATAATATTTTAAAATATCTCATTTATAATTTTACTCAAAACCCTTCTTCATCTTAATCAAGAGAGTATATATATATATTTTTAAAAAGTATTCATTCATGCATGCTTATTATATCTTTGATTATTTTAAGAGAGTTTTAACTTGGACTTTATTTTAAGTGTTTTTGAAAGTTGAAACTCGCAAATCTGTCAGCTTCCTTGCAAGAACTATTATACATGTTTGAGAAAAACCATCTCGATCGAAAGAGGAACATCACCTAACGCTTACCTGTCAGTACCGACCGACGAGAACTATTATGATAATAATATTAACACTCTTCATCGAGGCGTAAAACATGTATCTCGAGCTAAGTATTTCCATCAACAATGGTATTTTACAAACTAAAATAACAAAATACAGCCATTTAAGCTGTTTTTAAACCTTTTTTTCTATTCTTGGGCGACTATAATTGAGTGGTAACTACTCATTTGTTAAAAAAAGAATGCGAGTACCTTTATTTATTTGTCATGCATTACTTAAATCAGGACTGCACCGTGAGCCCTTAACTGGGTCTCTCTCAGCACAAACATTATTGGAGGAGTACTTTCCTGCACCCACGTTTATTGATTTGGCGAGGAGAGAGTGGTGGTTTTGTTTAGAGAAAAAAGGGTGTGTCTATATATATATAAAATCTCGATTTGTTATATTTTTTAAAAAATAAATAAAGAATGGGTATTGAAACTAGATACACACGTTCAATTTAACAAAGTAAAAAATTCTTAATTAAGTTGTGACGGCAATGTTGTCAGGCATGTATATAACAAGTTGGTTTAATATTGTAAGTTTAAAATATGTAATAAAATATAAAAAATACTGAATTTGTAAACAATAAAAAATACTGCCTTTACAACACAGATATCTTATCATGATACATGATATATAAGATATATTTTACAAATATATGATATATAAAAGATTTTTTATCTTGATAATACAGAGATATTGCTAATCTTTTTCTTTGAAATGGAGGGACCAGGAGCTATAAAAAAGAAGAAGATAACTTTCAGTCAAGTTCAATTTCTTATCAATGATAAATCTATTCTAGAAAGTTTTTTTAAAAAAAGTATAACTAATTTATCTTTTAATTATTAAAGAGTCTTTAAATATATATAAAAAAGATTTTTTATAGATAATAAATATGATCTATTAGCCACTCCATCTAAAAAAATAGATCAGATTATCAAATTAAATTAAAAAATTAACAATTTTATCTTAAATTTCAGCTTTACTTTCAAACCCATAAGATAGAAACAGACCTCATCACCTTCAAACCCACCATTTTAAAAGATTGATCTTGCAAATTGCATGTAAGCAGGGAAAAAAAAAAGATTGACTGGTCTTGCAGTATATTGAGAATATAGTAGTCGGTGAGAACCCAGATGACATTCTAATAAAAGAATAGGAAAAAAAAATCAACCCAGAAATGAAAGAAGTAGGCAAGTTTAAGAATTGAAAATCAAATTGTAAATATACCCTCGAACCAAAAATCTAGATAGTGATATTGAATTGTGTATAGTTATAAAAAATGATTTTGTCCAAACTTCGAGTTATAAGTTAGGATTAATCTTTATCAATTTAATATTTAATTATTTATTTAAAATTGTTTGAAATAATTTTTTATTAAGAGAATAAATAATTCTTTCACTAACCTAATTAGTAATTAGGATCAGATCAATTTGATAACAGCGAGTTCGAAAAAATTACTGGGTTATAAGGGTTTCGCAACAAAGTGACAAACCAGAAATAGAACACTGCCAAAAGGAAATCTCGCTTTTAGCCTTGTGGTCTCTCACTTGAATGAAAGGCGATCAAAACAAGTTAACTTTTAGGTAACTCCAATGAGACAATGACAGACAATTCACAAGCTGGCAGGAGTAGAGACCAGAGAGAGACTCTATGGGCATGACGCGTGTCAAAGAGATGGTATAATTTTATCCCATCCCCAGTGGCGACACGTAGCAAAGCAAAAGCCATTATGGGCATAACACGTTGGAAAAGATTATTAGCTGTTGCCAGAAAGAACCGGTGCTGCTGACGTGGGACGTCGCTGTCGTAAGGAGCTTAACAATGCCCCAGGTAGTGATGGCCTAATCACCCCCAGGTGAGTGACAAAGCCTTGATTAAAGTGCCCCCTTATACAATTGCCACTACTTTGCCTTTAAATCACACATTTTGCCACTGCTGTCCTCGAACTACTACTTCATAATCTATCCACTTCAATGACAACATTGCCCTTTTGAACTTCCATTACGCATGCCGAAATGCCCAAGTTTTACTTGTCAAAGAGTAATTGCGTCTTCGGACGTTGCTTCTTATTGCATAAACAAATTACAAATGCTAAGAGAAAGATTCTTGCCCACTGACTTGTATAGGCTAGAGGAGATGGTTACAACCACAATTCTGTACTCTCACTTGCCGGGCTTTGCTACTTTTAACTTGTGTATATATATATTATATATATATATATATAGACAGACTAGAGGTTAGGTCTCATTCTTTCAAAGAAAAAGCAACAACGCTCCTTTGTTTTTATTTAAACCTAGCCCCTTAACTTTTCTTTCAATGATTTTGTTTCGGTGGAACTAAATTTGATTCCTTTTAAATCATTCAAGAGAATGTTCGGCCAGTTTTTGCATAGATTATTCAATTTTCTTTGCTTAAAATATGAGAAATTTTATGGTGTTTATCGAGAAATTAATAGTATTTTATTAGTTGTGTTTTAAATTATTTTAAAAATAAAAATAGGTAAAATCTCAAGGGGGATATTCTTATTATTTTTTATTTTAAAAAAATAAAAGGAAAGAAAAGAAAACTTATCATCCACAAAATATAATAATAATATCTGTTATTGATGATCCTCTTAGCAAGCATCATGAAATCTTTCCAAGCTCGATTTAGTGCAAGCTAATTATAATAAGAAACTAGCACGTGTAGAAATTAAGAGATCAAAGACAAGTTGCATATTACTTATTTAATGCTTCCTCGAGGATAATTAGATTTAAAGAGCCTTTAATTAAATCTTAAACGCTATAAATGTGAATTATATATATATATATATATATATATATATTTTGAATATTCTCAAAATTTTTAATCTTAATTATAAAATCTAAATAGACACGCGCGAGTATCGTTAATCAAATATTTTCTCGATCGCTTAAAAGATTTCGTTGTTCTAAAAACATATATATTATCGCGATTATCATTAACTTCGGTGCAATCACAAGTTGTAAGCTTTTCAAATTAAAGCGAACGACGTCAACTATACAATACATAGCTTCTCAAGAACTGAAATGTCATCTGCTGTTCCGATATCATTCCGAAAAGATAGAGAGTTGTATGTGCTGAAAAAGTGAAAGCTAACTAGCTAGCACCCATTATGTGTTTTGTCATGTAATGGATTTGAAACAAAATGTGGCTTTGGGAGGAAGGAATTCTACATCTGCAAGTAAACTCTCTAACCAAACATTGGCTATCGGATTCCAGAACAGTATAGATCAATATAATAGACATTTATAATAACGCCTCGAGAGGCTCCTATCATGCTGGGGTCCTATTTTTATATTTCATTACCTACTCCTCTTCTTTTGACTCCGCCATGTCCTTCCATGGTAATTTTAAAGAAGCACAGGGCATCTAATGATAAATTCGAACAAAAAGATCGCCTTTTCATTGTCTGAACAATTTCGGTTCCATGCAGGGGCACTTTTGTCAACAGAAATAAAGTACAAGCCATACAAACACAAACACAAAGAGTTAACAAGCGTGTACAAGTTGTCCACTCGAAGGGATGGACTTATGAATGGATAGGGATGTGAAATTCCGAGGGAAAGAAAGATGGTGAAAAGGCAGTAATTTCTGTTCTGCAACCAAAAAAAAAAAAAACAGTGATTTCTGCTCAAGAGGGCTATACCTTTTATGCCCTTAATTTGCTGTCCATGCATCTCTGTTTAACGTAAACAGAATAAAATATTGGAAGTCATCGAAAATGAAAATGAATATCCTTGTCGATTTATGGTAGTATTTTGTGTGTGTGAAATAATTTTTATGGCATGGATATAGATAATGGGGCTAGAATGCTAGCAGACATTTTCTATAACCTTATTCTCTCATATTTATTTCATAGATTCTTCTTTTGTTAGTGTGTCCATGAGTAACTCGCTCTTATTACCTTCCTTTTCTACTAGCAGTCCTAGAACCATTACTTGTTGTTGTACTTTTGTTGTCTCTACTACTTCTTGTTGTGTAATTTCTTTTGTGCATAAATTAACTTGGTGGAAACACTTGAGAGAGTCAAACCTTCAATGGTGCTTCTTGATTTTCTTCTACTAGTTGTTTCGAGTTGAGAAATTTGTAAGGACCCTCTTGTCAAACTTGATTTTCTTGCTAGAATCTTTGTTGGGTGTTGGAGTTTGTGTTTTAATATAAGCTGAATTTCGAATCTTTGTTTGTTCTGGTCCGTTTCTTTTTCTAGGTGTTGTATTTGGTTGGTAGTTAACTGGATAAAAACCATTTAAGCTCTGTTTTAGATTAGAAACTCAAGAATCTTGAGGATTCTTTGATTCTTTCTTGAGGGTGTATATGTGAATTACTTTTCTTGTTTAATATCTGGTCCTCTTGTAGCATTCAAAATCTGAACTTTGTAGCTGTTTTGATGGATAAGATCGCATCTTTTCCTGAAACACACATCTCCTTTCCGAGTTCTACTTGTTTGTAATTGAATTTGGAGTTAAGTGAAGTTCGCTAACTATTCTTCTTCGTTTAACCGTGCCTCTTCTTGGTCTCTTAAGTTTGGATTTCTTTTGATGTTGGGTTCTACTAGACAGTCTCTGTAGATTTGACAGTGGCTCCCTTTCTTTCTCTCTCCCTTTATTTTTTTCTACACCTAGGGCTAGGCAATAAGTAAGACCCACTTGAACCTTTGGTACTGTTTTTAGATATCCCGTGTTTGTTACTGCTTTGGATGAGTTTGCTTCATGTATTTGGGTTTGGTTTAAAGGTGGGTCATCTACTTTGGATGCTATGTTGCTGGATTGTATCAGTAATTTCCATGAACTGGTTCATTAATGGTGGAATTTTGGAGACCAAGGCTGGTTTGCTTGGTGATGGTGGCAAGATGTGGCTCAAATGCTTGGAGAAAGTTTCAGGGAATAGTTGCAAGATCCATCATCTCTACTACCAGTATATTGGTTCCAAGAGAATTAGAAAAACATGGTGGAGAAAGCTTTTGGTCGCGTGGATAGTTGGTTGGATCACTGTCTCTGTTTGGATCTTCTGGTACATGAGCTCACAAGCTTTTGAGAAGAGGAAAGAGACCCTTGCAAGTATGTGTGATGAGAGGGCTAGGATGCTACAGGATCAGTTTAATGTGAGCATGAACCATGTGCAGGCCATGTCCATTTTAATCTCAACCTTTCATCATGGAAAAAACCCTTCCGCTATTGATCAGGTTAACTAGATCTCCTTTAACTCTTAGCAACTCTGAATACTAAATCTGGTAGAAATTGCTATTTGTCTTCGAAGTGCTTAAATGCCTTGCTTCTTCTTCTGTTCAATAATGTCAAATTATTTACAAACCAGAGTCCATCATTGCTCCCGCTCCCTCGATTAGATTAATCTAGGTTCTTAATCACGCAACTGCTTTTACTATATTCAATAATTTCGGTGCGCAGTTTTGTTATTCTAAGTTTTTTCCATGTTTTGAAATTAGTTCACGGTGTTAATTTCAGTGAATTTTTCCATTAGTCCAGAACTAGGTCTTGGGTACTTCTTGTCTATCATTGATATTATCCAGTTGAAGTATAAACTGATTTTCTAAATTTCAGAGGACTTTTGCGAGGTATACGGAGAGAACCGCTTTTGAGAGGCCCCTCACTAGTGGAGTGGCATATGCTGTAAGGGTGATGCACTCTGAAAGGGAACAATTTGAGAATCAACAAGGCTGGACTATTAAGAGGATGGATACCTTTGAACAAAGTCCAGTTCAAAAGGATGACAATGTCGCCAAAGCGTTGGAGCCATCCCCAATTCAGGAAGAATATGCTCCTGTCATCTTTGCACAGGATACTGTCGCACATGTGGTTTCCCTTGATATGCTGTCAGGAACAGTAAGCCCGATTCCTTTTTTTTTATTTAAAAATTTCAGAAATGTGTTTTATCGTCCAATTCCCTGGCTGCTCATAGATTTCGCTAAAATTATGCTAATGGGACACAATAAATTACCAAGAAAAAAAAACCCTGGTGATAGCTTCCATTCATGTTTTTCCACTGGTCTCACAATTTTGGTTAAGCTATTCTTTTAATTCCTTGACTGCTGCATTGCTGATTTAAATGTACTTATTTGTGAAGTTTCGTTTACATCCATATCAGGAAGACCGTGAAAACGTGTTGCGTGCTAGAGCATCTGGAAAGGGGGTTCTAACTGCTCCTTTTAGGTTACTCAAAACTAACCGTCTTGGAGTTATTTTGACATTTGCTGTCTACAAGACAGACCTCCCTTCTAATGCAATGCCAAATGAGAGGATTCAAGCAACTGACGGGTATGATTTAATTCATCTATATGTGAGAGGAAACGTTTCTTAATTCATATGGACCCGTTCTGTTGATGCTTGATCAAATAAAGGTGCATAATTGATGTGGAAACAGATTTTTAATCCAGAAGCAAGGGCGATGCTTGAAAATCTTAACTGTTTCCCTACATTGAGTCAGTTGTATGGAAAGAAAAATTAATATTTGCAAATTTTATGCTGTCAGGATGTTCCCAAAGTGATGCTCTAATAAAAGCTTGAATATATAGAGTTGTCACTCTGATGCAAATTATAATTAATAAACAGCTCTTCTGATCTTCTCATGACTCCAATCAGGTACCTTGGAGGAATCTTTGACATTGAGTCACTTGTGGAAAAGCTACTCCAACAGCTTGCAAGCAAGCAAACTATCTTAGTGAATGTATATGATATCACTAATCAGTCTCACCCTATCAGCATGTATGGTTCAAATGTATCAGATGATGGGCTGGAACATGTCAGTGCCCTTAATTTTGGGGATCCTTTCAGAAAGCATGAGATGCGCTGCAGGTAATCAATAAACATCCATCTTTTGTTGAATGGCATGGACTTCAACTTGTGTATGAAATAGCCATCTCTATTTGATTGACTATTCAATACCATACCACAAGATACCATAAGTTCTTTTAATTCAATAAAAAAGATAGCATTATAGTATATTGATATGGTGATATGGTTGGTCCAAATTTCCTTGTTTTGATGTGGTCATGCCATTATTATTCAAAAGAATGGAGAACCTTCCATCTGGGAGTAGCTAAATCAATGTTGTAATGCTTTAAGTGTATATTAGTTGAGACAGTTGCATTAACTAGTTGTCTCTCTTAATGCAGATTCAAACAAAAACCACCATGGCCATGGTTAGCAATAACAACATCAATTGGCATCCTTGTGATTGCATTGCTTATTGGTTACATATTCCATGCAACTATGAATCGAATTGCCAAAGTTGAAGATGATTACAATGAGATGATGGAGCTTAAAAAACGAGCTGAGGCAGCTGATGTTGCAAAATCTCAGGTATTTGGTATTTCTATTCTGCTCCTCCTTTCTGTAGGCTTGCAAGTTATGTCATACAAAGCCAAATAAATCTCAACTTTTTGTAGTTTCTTGCTACGGTTTCCCATGAGATCAGAACCCCAATGAATGGTGTCCTAGGTGAGTTTTGAATTTGGCCATTACTCGTCCAATATAAGGAACAGTGCAAAGTTCATGCAGCCATGACACTACCTTTGTCCGTGTTTCAGGAATGCTACATATGCTTATGGACACAGAACTAGACGCAACTCAGCAAGATTATGTTAGAACTGCACAAGACAGTGGAAAAGCACTAGTCTCACTTATAAATGAGGTCTTGGATCAAGCAAAGATTGAATCTGGTAAGATTGAGCTTGAGGCAATGCAGTTTGATCTGCGAGCAATTATGGATGAAGTATTGGCACTCTTTTCTGGCAAGGCTCACGAGAAAGGAGTTGAGGTAATACATGTTTCTCGAAATTTGTTGTTTGGTTTCCTTTGGGCCCCACTTCTTGTCTTTGATCCTTCTTTACATGTTTCATTTTCATGATGTAATTGGCGGGAAGAGCAGTTGGCAGTTTACGTGTCTGATGGTGTTCCTGAAATACTAATCGGTGATCCAGGGAGGTTTCGGCAAATTATTACCAATCTCATGGGGAATTCAATCAAAGTAAGTACCCAGTTATTTCTTCCTTCAACCTCTTTGGTAACAATTAAGGTTGAATCTCCAAATTGATAAGCAGCTACCAAAAACTGATTCAACTGAAAACTTGAGAACTTGCACAGAGATATAGGAGAAAACACCAGCCATGGTCTGTTGCCATGCAAAGCAAATTTTTGTGTGTTAAGGCTTGGAACATAGGTCTTCATGTTTTCAAGTTCTGGCAGCTGGATTAGCTAATGGTTTCTTGTCAGTGATCCTGAAGAGATCTCTCTGTGCTTGCCATGTGTTGGTGGGAATTAGCCCCCATTGTGACATAAAAATTGTATCTTCCTTTTGAGGAAGAGTGGAATGAGGAACGTTGTGCCTTGTCTTTAGGCTTAATGGCCTCTCCTAACTCATGATTTTCTCCCTATCAACGAGAAGGAAAAAGGAGTTGTTGACTGATGTTTTTTTTCCTCTCTTTTTTCCAGTTTACAAAGAAAGGGCACATCTTTCTCACTGTTCATCTTGTTGAGGAGGTGATGGACTCGATAGATGTTGAGACAGAATCATCATCACGAAACACCTTGAGTGGTTTGCCAGTTGCAGATAGATGCCGGAGTTGGGTAGGATTTAAGACTTTCAATCCAGAGGGCTCAAGTCATACTCTCTCGCCATCCTCTTCTGACCTCATCAATCTAATAGTTTCAGTTGAGGATACAGGAGAAGGGATCCCTCTAGAAGCCCAACCTCGTGTTTTTACTCCTTTTATGCAGGTTGATCCCTCCATTTCCAGGAAATATGGAGGCACAGGCATTGGCCTAAGCATAAGCAAGTGTTTGGTTGGCCTCATGAATGGGGATATTGGCTTTGTTAGCATACCAGATATTGGGTCCACCTTCACTTTCACTGCTGTCTTTAGCAACGGTTGCTCCAATTCAAATGACTCCAAGCTCCAGAAGCAGAGACTAAAAACCCAAACTAACACCATGTCTTCCAAATTTCAGGGCATGACTGCATTGGTTGTGGACCCTAAGCCTGTTAGGGCCAAGGTCTCAAGATATCAGATCCAACGACTAGGAATACATGTTGAATTAGTTTTGGATTTAAATCAAGGTTTATCTAGCATAAGCAATGAAAATAAAGTTGTCAATATGGTCTTTATTGAACAGGAAGTTTGGGATAAGGATTCGAGCATTTCAGCTCTCTTTGTCAACAAGTTACAAAAAATTGTCTCGGGGGTTTCTACAAAACTGTTCCTCTTGGGAAATTCTCTCAGTTCAAGAACAAACACTGCAACTTCTGGTGTTTATACCCCAAGTGTCATAACCAAGCCCCTCAAGGCAAGTATGCTGGCTGCTTCTTTACAACGAGCAATGGGTGGGAATAAGGGGAATCCTTGCAATGGAGAACACCCTAGTTTGTCTCTTCGCAAACTCCTTGTTGGAAGAAAAATGCTTATTGTAGATGACAATAAAGTGAACCTCATGGTAGCTGCTGCTGCTTTGAAGAAGTATGGAGCTGATGTTGTCTGTGCAGATAGTGGCCAAAAGGCGATCAAATTGCTTAAGCCACCTCACAAATTTGATGCTTGCTTCATGGATATCCAAATGCCTGAAATGGATGGGTATGTGATGCTTCACACCTTTAAGATTTTAGTGTTGGATTTCTTCAAGTTCGTGGTTAACTTTTGAAACCTGCAGCAATAGGAAAACTACTAGTTTTGAAATATATATTTATAGGCTGCCTAGTTTGTGATGGCAGCTGTTTGTGCTGGATGTGCTATAATCCAGATGCATTCTTATCTGTACATTGATTTTATTTGGATTTATTAATTCATAGATAGATTTGTTGCTAATTTAAAAACAATGTCCTTTTCCCCCAGGTTTGAAGCTACAAGGAGAATTCGGGATATGGAGTCAAACTGGCATATACCAATACTGGCAATGACTGCAGATGTGATCCAGGCTACATATGAGGAATGCCAAAGATGTGGGATGGATGGATATGTTTCCAAGCCATTCGAAGCTGAACAACTCTATCATGAAGTTTCACGTTTTTTGCAGCCAACTTCCAGTGCGAATTTATAGAGAACTTCTATTGAAGGCTACTCATGACATGAGCATAAGCACCTGTTCTGCAGGGCTTGAATGGGTTGAGAGTTTTCCCGAACAGTGAGTTATCCATTCCCCTAAATTGATATTCATAGTCTCTGCATTGAAGGTTTTTATTACAAAATTCCTGAAACACGTTACTCTTTTTTTCAAGACCTGCAGCACACCTGTCTCAATTGTTCCTCAGATGTTTGACTCTAAACCTCAAATTACTTTGCTACCTCACAAGCTTGTTGACTTCCTGACCCGCTTGATGTTTCTCCGGGAAAAAAAAATCGTTTTGTTGCGGAGAGTGTAAATAGAAGCCATGATTGATTGGTTGGGCTCTAGTTCATTGATTGTTTTACGGGCTGCATAATGAAAGCTGATTCCCTTTTCCTTGTAAAGTTGATCTCATTTCCAAGCTGTCATTAGTGTTAGGGAGGAGGGTTTATTGGTAGAGACAGAACTCTTAGAATAGGACGTCGAATTCAATACTTACTTTCCAGTGGATGGAGAAATCCAGATTCCCGAGTGTATCATAGAAAATACGGAATTGCATTCTCCTTCATGTGAAGTAAAAAATCAGTGAGAAGCCGAAGAGATCTCTCTTTCTTTGAGGGTGGCCGACTGTGACTTTGGTACAAGATTCTCTCGGAAGAAGGAAAGATAGCTTCTAGGCAGCAAAGGAGAGGATGCTTCATGTATATTATCTCTTTAATAACGTTGTTGATGTGTACCATACTAGGTTACTTCTTGTTAGATGTTTCTAACAGTACCAGAAGGTTGTACTGCTAAGAATTGATGTAACTTATACAGTGACAGTCTAAAAAATTTGAGTAATCGCAAGATTCTTGTCTGGGCATCACATTTGACTCGCGGCATTATTGTTTCAGTGAACGTTCATTACGCCCCATGACTTTTCTTTGCGGGTGAAGTGCTTTTTATCAGTACTCGAAACGGTCCTTCGCAGTTCGGTTGTCAAAGGTGATGGATGCTGTTGTCCTAAAGCTCTATTCCTTCTGCTTCTGACAAATCAAGTCAGAAAACAACATATATTATCTACCCTCTTTTTTTCCTGCATACAAAATAGATGTACAGGGAAGGGTATGGAATGGATGTAGAAATCCTATGTAGATATATAGCTTAGAGTAAATTTTCAAACAGTAGAAAGTGGAAAAATAAGTTGTGGCCTTCAACCTCCTGAGCTTGGAGGTTGTAGTTTTCTACTAAACGTATCTTGCATGAGCTATGTGCTTCGCGAAATATTTATTAATAGATTATAGAGAGCTTTCAAACAGCACCAGTGTCGATATGTCCGAGTGGTTAAGGAGACAGACTTGAAATCTGTTGGGCTTCGCCCGCGCAGGTTCGAACCCTGCTGTCGACGGCTTTTTATTCCTTTTCAACTGCTTTCATTGCAGATAGCATTATTACATGTAGTATATAAAAATTTATGGCATGAAATACCATTAAAATTAGAAAAAAAAAATAAATAAATATTCGACGATAATATGAGGTTAAATTCATTAAAGCATGACTAAGAATGAAATAACTTGCAAAAAGAAAATCGTAAAATTAAAACAATCTGTTGAAAAAAAATTGTAAAGTTCAAGATTTAATATTTTAATAATTAAAATAAAATAAATCAAAAAATATAATATCAAAAAAGAAAACTCGAGTCAACCTGGTCTAATTTGATAAACCCACAACCGTGATATGAGATCGAGATAAAAAAAATTCAAAAAAATATCTAACCAAAAAACAAAGTTCAACAAAAAAAAACCCGAGCTAACTGGGGGGCAATTTATTCCATGCAAAACGATAAAATTAAAAAAAAAACTCATAAAAAAATTGAGTATAAAAATCAGACTTCCAAAAGAAGCACTTAGCAAAAAAGATGAAAGTTCAATAAGCTGTTTTTAAATAATATTTAATAAAACACGTTCAATGATCAATAATTCAATGATAAAGAATAAAATAAAAATCAATTTAAAAAAAAACGAGTTAACCCAAGTTAACTCAACTAACTTGCAACCTGAGGTATAAGACAGAGATAACCTAAGAAAAAGAAAAGCAGAACAAATCACGAAACTCAAGGCCCAATAAATTTAACGTCAAATGATAAAAATGAAAAAAATATTTTTTAAAAAAGGACTTTAAAAAAGATCGAACTTAAATCGGGTTCATCATCGAAACTGATAGACCGGGTCATGAGACTGGGACTACCATGTAAAAAGAAGACATGAAAAAATCACAAAGAAAAATTTCAAATCATAAAAAAAAAAAAAAACAATGAGGACTAAACCAAGGTTGTCAAAAACGCTTTTTTAACACAACACGGAATATATAATATAAACTAGAATCGTAAAATCGGAAAGTAAAATATTTTAACTAATTATATATTGACAATTACAGTTAAGTAGTATATAATAATATAACACAATTAAAATAAAAGTGAAATAAAGCGAACTATAGCACTTTCATCAGGAAAAAAAGACACAAGATTGGATATATCCAACTGAAATCAAGCTATCCATGCAAAGAGTTAAAAAAAAAATCAAATTTACCAACAAATAGAAACGTAGATCACTAGAAGAGTCTACTGTACAAAGAAAATACCAGTTTTTGCTCATCAGCTCAAATGACCTTCTTAGTTTCTTCATTTAAATACATGTTGGCAGCAGAGTGTTAGAAGATAAATGGGTGAGGGGTATTAGTATATGCTGATTTCCTATCTTAACTTCTTATACAGCATACACTTAGTTGGATACCTTATGCAAGTCACAAACACTAGTTCGGCAAGTTCCATAATCAGCAATGGAGAACATGAATTAAGCATTCTACTGAATCCCATAAGAGGGGCAAATTGTAACGAACAAGCTACACAAAAAGAGATCACCTAAAATCAGCATGAAAGGTAAGAATTCTTGATGGATGCAAATTTGTGAAAAATCTAATTGATGGCCCTATACATATTAGCAGATTGCAGTTTATTATTCAGTTAGGTCAGAACCTAAAACAAAGAAATATATCAACAGGCATTCTACAGTCACGCATCTCACCTCTAAGAGAATATATCATGCTCTTTCTTTGCTCACAAAACAAATTTGACATTCCATTTACCATTCATGTCAGCATTGAGGGTCCAATTATTTTTCCTAATCTGCAGATAAGGCACCTGAATAGGAAAAATAAATAAAAAATAAATAAAAAGTGGAAAAAGGAAGACAACTCAAGTCGAAAGCAGTTGCTTTTGACTATGTATAACACAATGCACAGGCTTTCAGATGTTTTAACCATAAAGTTATGGGAAATGTACCTTGGTAATCACTTCATACCCAATTCTGAATCTAACATCTTGTTCTCTATGGAAATTATAGATGCTCCAAGATACTTCCGCAACTGCTTTTAAATTCCTCTGTCATGGTAAGGGAAGGAAGATATTAGTTGCATATGGTAGCTAGGACAACAGCTTACAATTTACTTCTTGTATCTAGCTCCCCGTGAACCTAAACAAAAACAAAAATTAAAAATTAAAGCCCTAAATTTGCATTTTAAAGAATTCCCATAAATAATATCAAGAAATCAATCCCAGTTACCTGCAAGTGGGTGCTGGAATCAATGGCAAACCTCTCATTGGCATGAATTTTGAGGGCTTTGGAATCTACTCCATATCTTAGAGATGTCTCCATTGTTGTATCTCTAATAATCTAAAAAACCAACCGAAAGCCAAGTAAATTGCAAGAACCTGGTTCTGGTGGCTGCGCCTCCGTCGCAGTGGTGAAGACTTGAGTGTAGAGAGAAAAAAATGGGTGTTTTGAGAGAAAGAAAGAGAGTGTAAGGCGTTGCTGGTGGATTTGGGGAAAGGGGGATTTTTGTGAGACAAACGGGATGGAAATGACTGAGATTCTGAGAAGAGTGAATAGATTTTGTTAATTTCTTCGAACTCGGTAAACTCGGACCGAGTTTACCGAGTTTGACCGATTTTAACCGAGTTTGACTGAGTTTAACCAAGTTTGCTGATTTTCGAGTTTGCTACCCGATTTCACACTATATCTCTGAGTTGACTCGTAAAATCGGGCGATTTTACGAGTCAACTCGCGAATTTGACAACCATGGACTAAACCATGCACAAAAATAATTGAAAGAAACTAAACAGAGATTAAATTAAAAAACAAAATAAATGAAGAAAATGATAAAAAAAAAGAGCAATAAAAAATGAGTATCGAAATTGGAAACCAAATAAATTAAATTAACCTACCAAGGATAAAAAAAAATGATGCAAAGGATAAAAAAAATAGCAATAAAAAAATGAGGATTGGATTAGATAAAAAAATTATAACTAGATTAGATGATGAGAGACGAATTAAATACAAAATAAACTTAAAGAAGCATAAAATCTATATAAAAAATAAAAAATAAAAAATAAAAGAATGAGGACCAAACCGAAAATAATACAAACTAGAGTATACAACTGAATTTATAAAAGCTTTGCACGAATATCAGGGCTTATGAGAGAGTAAAGAAGTGGAGGAGGAAAAAGATCAATCGTCGTCTAACGTGCCACCCTAATAGATGCGTTGCCACCTCCCGTGTTGGGTGAGTAGGCGATTGACTTTTTTTTGCCACTGTAATGGCCCTCACGCGCCACCAAAATAGCGTGGGGGGCAATAACGCGTCTGTGTGTGTGTAGCACACGTAAGCCTATTATATTGATTTATTAATATTATAATAATGCAAATTACTAAAAAAGCTCTAAGGGCATATGAATATTATGAAAAAATAATGATGGAAATACAAAAATACCCTTCTAAGGCAGCCTTTGATTTTTCAAAGTCAAAGGGTAAACATGAAATTTTACTATACATAAAATGTGCAAAGATTAAAAAAAAAAAAAAAAACTCATCTCTTAAAGGCTAATTTTTTTTCAGACGTGAATGGTACAAACATTATTTAACTCTACAAATCATTTTGTAAAGATGCAAAAGCCCATTTTTTTTTAGCTCCCAAGAGCAACATAGTATTTTTACTGCACATAAAAAACACAGAACAACTACTTTGTTCTTAATCAATTTTCAAATGACATTCCAATCCCATAGAAAATACAACTTTCACCCATTGCCAAGACAATTGTTAAGTGCAACAAAAGGTAAAATGGTTAATACACTGTCTGAATCCACAATCCACAATGTTTTCATTCACAAAGAAACAGTAAATAACCGTGCTTATTTTGTTTTTTTTTTTTTTTTTTTTTTGTAATTTTTCAAAAGATCGGCTAGGCTTAACCCTCCATGTAAGGCTTTTGAAGGCCCAACTCAGCTACAGTTGGGCTTCAAAGTCTTTCTACAACGTTCGCCCAAAACAATAGAAGAATAAAAAAAGTAATTGAAAAAAAAAGCCGCGTTAAAGAGACGAGAATAAAATAAATTTCTACGGTCGTAAAAATCCCCTGGATATTCTTGCTTTCCAACCCCAAATCCTAACCGTTGGATGATGAGATAAAAGCAAAACTAAACCCTCTCTTCCTTCCTCTCCCTCTGTGTCTCTCTCTCTGTGAAACGAAGCAGAAGAAAGAAATAAAAGAGGAGGAAATAAGATTAAATTAAAAAGGGGTTGAGATGGATCCAGACACAGTAGCGAAGGCATTTGTTGAGCACTACTACAATATGTTCGATTCGAATAGAGCTGGGTTGGCGAATCTGTATCAAGACGCTTCCATGCTGACTTTTGAAGGTCAAAAGACTCAGGGATCCCAGAATATTGTAGCTAAACTAACTGCTCTTCCTTTTCATCAGTGCAAACATCACATCACTACCGTTGATTGCCAGCCTTCTGGTCCTGCTGGTGGTATGCTTGTTTTCGTCTCCGGTAATCTCCAGCTCGCCGGCGAACAGCACGCTCTCAAGTTCAGCCAGGTATTTCCTTTTTTTTTCTTTACGTTTTGTCTTGTGGTGTATGTGGACTGGTCTGTGGTTAATTGATTGATGTTTACGGATTCGATTCTCGATCTGATTGAATTAGTTGTTACTGTTACGTATTTTAGTTTTTATTTTTTATGATTTCTTTATTTTTTGGATTTTTGTTTTGGAAATAAAGAATGTTTGTGTTTTGTATTGCTAGATCTAGGGTTTATTTGTGTGTGCCTTGTAGAGATTTCCAGTTATATTATTATCTGATTTGTAGCTAATTTATGCACGTCTAGAGTTTTATGGCATTACAAGTGCATGAAATAGCAGTGACATGAAGCAATTTTCTGGTTCAGGTGATTTTTCAATGTTTATGCGGATTTGAATTGTTTTTTTCCTTTGTTTTCAATGGCTGCGCAAGGGTTTTTTCTATATGAGATGCTTAGAAACTTATATTGAAAACTTGGTTGGTGCTCGACCTCCTAGAACATTATAGGTGATTACTTGCTTCATTTCCATGGTGGTTTGCTTGTTGTAAATTAAGCATGCGCTGCCAAAGTGGAGTGAGAAAGAAGTGATTCAGTAATGCTGAAAAAGTATGCCCTGAGCATTGGATGATGCTTTAGATGATCAAATCTCTTAGATAAGGAAACTTTAACGTCGGAGCCGGGGCTTAAAAATGAAACCCCAACTCTGTGTTCTGTTGAGTTTCTTCATTATGATTCCTGTGTTGAAATCAATTTGATGAATGTTTGGCTAGCTCAATACACATGCATATGCTTAACCGGTAGAGGATGAGTTCTCTTGTTAGTTGTCTGGGTCATCTAATCATGTGTATGTTGGCATGTATCAAATTGGTCCTCTGAATTCTTCAAGCAGGTACTCTTGAAGTCTAGCGTTCAGTCAGCCATGACAATGTGTGGCACTGATTTGTTTTTTGTTTGGTCCTTTTTCTAGCACCATCCAAGCACTTGGTGGATAATGTATTGTTCTATGTGATCTTTATTTCATTTTAGTTTTGTGGTGTGTATTTCAGTCTTCATTTATTTCTTTACCGTGCTGTTCTGAGACTGAGGTTAATATTGTACGTTTAGTCTCTAACTGAAATTTCCCCACGTGCTTTCTGCTCTCAGATGTTCCATTTGATGCCAACGCCACAGGGAAGCTATTATGTGTACAATGACATATTCAGGTTGAACTATGCTTGAAGACAAGAACGGCCAAGCGAAATCTTATATGGTTATAATGTCCAGGGATTGGACCTCTTTCGTTATATCCGTTCAGTTCAAAACATTTTAAATGAAGACGGGGATTTTTTGTTTGGGTTATGTTTAATGTTTCATTCCAACACGCCTTCTTGGTGTTCCTGAAGTTCATAGATTGCTATGTTGTGATTGGTTGAATTGGTAAAGATTTGTTGGTTTAATGTTTAAAGATTTTGGTGTTGGAGATTTCAAAACATTTTGCTCGAGTCGAATTCCATGTCATGCGTTCAATGTTTCAGGTCTTGCTTTGAAGTTGAACTGCAGTTGCTTGCTATTGAACCATCCATCATCACTCAATTATGCGCGTTGTATCTGCATTAAATGACTTGTGTAACGCCACTGTTTTTGTGTTTAATTTTTGCGGTGGCTGGCTAGGCACCACACCATGGTAGTCGTTGTGCAGATGATTTTCTCACTGATTAGTCATCTATGAACATCGAAGGAGGAGTTCACTGCGCTGTTGAAGTTTGTGGCTGGCATGATTCTTTTAATCATTTCTTTACAGAAAGGGAACCTGTACGTGGTTTGCGTAAAAGTTAAAACACTCAATCTTTGATTATTTACGTTATCCAGTTGCTCTCAAATGGAAACTTGAAGGCTCAAAAAGCAGTGGACCTTGCTCGCAGTTCAAACGCAATAAGAAGACGTATTTTACATAGTTCTCTTACAAAACATCAACCTATAAAAGCAATTCAACATGGTTTTCTCTTCCTATAAATGCCTTGTTTATACCTGGATGCTAAAAACACTGAACATGCAATTACAATAATGCATCATATAGACATTTAGTGCCCATTTTGGTTTTTGAGGTTGCACTGCTGCTCGGTTTCCAAGTGAAAAGCATCAAAAAATATTTTTTAAAACCAAAAACACTTCTAGAAAATAGTTAGAAGCAGAATCACTACCAAACACCTACTTTTAGGCGGTTACCCTTCATCGGTTTGCCATCAAATGCACTTGAAATGTAGCAAATGCTATTCAATGTTGGAACCTAAATCGATATGTGGAAGCTCTGGAATTTTAAAAGGAGGAACTTTGACAGGAACCACTTCTGACTGCTGATTTTCTGAATCTTGACCTTTGGTACCGGAACGTTTCAGCATCCCATTTAACATACTCCCAAAGGATTTAAACGGGTGGCTCAACCCATCTTTAACTTGCAAAATGATGGACACCTGAGATACCTGCCAGGCAACAGTGAGGACAATCATTGCTGAAAGAAGGCACTGGGTAACAAAATTCTGCCTCCTTAGTTTTCTAAGCTCTTTCACTATCTCTCCAGCGGCTGTATTTTCAATGCTGTTCTCATGTCTTGACAACACTTCACCAATTGCAGGAGAATTTACCTCCTCCTCCTCCTCCGCTCCAGGTGATATATCAGATTGCTCAAGTTTAACATCATTCCCTTTTAGTGATTCCAACTGTTCATACAAACGAGGCCAGCTACGTTAATTGACAGCGAGACATGTAATTTGAACAAATCATTCAATAGAAGCTAATCAATCAATCAAAACATGAAGTGTTTATTGAAAGTTAATCACACAAGAAGATGATTTCAATGTTCCTTGGAGTTTTTTTCTCTCTCATATACCTCGGAAAGCAATTTGGAGAGGAGAAGTTGATCGTTATCATCCTGGAGGAAACCATCATCACCAGAGGATTCTTTGTTTCTTTTCTCTGCTAAAAGCTTCTTGATAGCCTGATCAATGAGCTCCAGATTTTTGGCTGGTTCCATGGTTAGGTTAGGCAATGATATTGATGAGAGAAGAATTGACAGAACAAAATAAGTCAAGACAACGAAATGAGATGTAGTTGAACATTCTAAATGGCAAGCTTATCGTTTTTTAGAGGAAGCCACGTGGCCTTACACGATGATCGTGGCTCCAAATTACAATTAACTAGGGATGAGAAAAAACCTGAAAAATCAAGAAAATCGAGAAAATTATAAAAAAAAAAAAAATGAATTGTTGAAAAAAACCAATTAAAATTTTAAAAAAACCAGCCGGTTTGATTTTGGTTTTATAAGTCTAAAACCGAAAAAACCAAACCAAACCCAAACAAAAAAAAATCAAGCCAAAACAGAAAAAACTGAGCCAAATCGAAAAACCAAGCCAAACCGGTTTTGGTTCGGTTGCAGGTTTTTTTTTTAAAAAATTTAATTTAATTATTTTTTTTTTATAAAAACAGAATCGAATCAAAAATAATTATCTCTGAAACTAGCCACAGTGCACGCCGTCTGTTGCATTTTGCACTTCAGGTTCAAGGCAAGGACAGCTACGTGTAGCAGGCGTAACTTTTTCAAGTGACGTCAACAAATTTCTACTCTCTCTAGTCTCTACACATGTACTGTCGTGGATAGAGGTAATAATTTTCGATTCATTTTGATTTTTACTCATCAAAATAACCAAATTAAATTATTTAAAAAAAAAAACTGGTTCAAACTAATCGATTTCGGTTCAATTATTTTAAAATAAAAACCGGTTCAAACCGACTGTTTTTTGGTTTCGGTTTGGTTATTTTATATTAAAAACCAAAAACTATATTGTTTTTTTGGTATTTTTGTAATTTCCAATGGGTTTGGTTTTAGTTTGACTCGGTTTTTCCAGCTTGACTCGGTTTTTCCGGTTTGACTCGGTTCGGTTTAGTTTTTTTGATCTCAAGCTTATTAAACCGATACCAAACCGGTCAGTTTTTTCAATATTCTAATCGATTTAATCAATTTTTTTTCATAATTTAATTTTTTCAATTAATTTTTTTTAATTTAATGAATTTTTAATTTTTTTACTCACCATCATCTTCCTCAAAGAGATTCACAATTATTAATAAGAAGGGGCGAAGCTGGGTGATAGAGAAAAGGTTAACGGCACCCTTCACACTTTTCATTTTAGTCCTTCAATTTTAAACTTTTTCATTCGAAATAAATAAAAATGTATCGACTGTCTTCATCGTTCTCATTTAATATCGATGAAAAAGTTGCTATGAGCTTATAAGCTAAAAAAAACAAAAGACTACTGTAAATGCAAAGCCTTCAACAAATATTTATGGGGTTGACGTGATAATTTCTCTATTTCTAGTGCCGTCGGTAGCCATGAGCTTATCTCTATTCTAGCCAAAAAGAAAAGGCTTCACGCCTAGTGATCCAAGGAAAAGGCTTTGATAGCAGGAATCCCAGCATGGGCATGCATGCATAAGAGGATTGGAATTAAGACTTTCCAATTTCCATACTAAAGAGTATATTAGCTTCCAAGAGAATAAAGAAACTACATCAACTTCTTCATGTGCCATTTACAGCACTTACAAGAAGCATTTACACAATCAATATGAGATAATGTACCAGTCATATTCTAATATCACTAGAGACTATTGTGAATGCAAGCCATTATACACAGCTGAATCCAGAATTATCCAAGGCAAACTTAAGATCGGTCAAACTGGGGTGAAGATTGGTTAGTGCAATTGTACGTCAGAAGTTGCTTCTACTGGAAACGGTACAGATCATCATTTTCCATCTCATTCGCATCAGCCAGAGAAGTAGACGCTGCTGCTTCACTGGTACCAAGTTCATCCTGCAAGAATGGTAGAAGAATTCACAGGTTTGGCCAAAAGAAAATAAGCGTGCTCAGCACAGAAACACTAAAATCGCACAGTGATTCTCTTGGGATAATCCTGGGGCAATAATAGCAGGAGCAAGTATCTTGTTAAACTTTTGAGGTTGATTCAAGATAAAATGGCAGGAACTCACAATTAATCCTCCCACCTTCAAACCTGACTTTCTATTTCCAACTGTGTAAAGCTAACATTAGTATTTTCAAACACCACGACATTGAGTTCACCATGCTTTTACATGCATGAAAAAAAATTACATAATTGTTTCTTCTTGTTAATTCCATTGAATTACTTGGTAAAAAAAAAATCCATTCTATTGCACAATCAACAGATGCTCAGAGGTAAAAGGCTTAAAAAACACATTAACCAGTTGCATTAAAGCATGAATGTTCAAATTCCATGTCAATACAATTTTTTCTGATCTATTTACCTTAGCTTGGCGGTATCGTTGCAGCATCCGACGATATTGCTGACGTGCATCCGGAGAATCAACCATTGATAGCACACGAGAGAAAGCCTCATCAATAGTTCCATCCACTTTCTGTTTGCGGAACATCTTGAGAATATCATCATCTTCCCTTTCATCAATGGACTCCGTCTCATTCCGGAAACCTCGCAAACCAATTCCTTTGCGTCGCCACCGCAGCACTACCTTATCTAGAATTCCAACAGCCCAACATATTACCTTATAGTTCTTCCTAACCCGATAGCCTCTCACATGAGCCTGCCAAAAGACCAAAAGGTGCTTAATCAAGGATACTCTACCCCTCAAAATGAATGTATGTAATATACTCAATGGTTTGTTGATTGTGCTACTTGATAAATGAATACACAAGCTGTCTAGATAATGAAATGCTGAAGCACAAAACAAATCATGATTTTAATACATCTCACTATTTTGAGAAAATACAGATGAAATTAGATCTATGGTGAAAAGATATAGCACCTGTATCTTCACAACTTTCTGTCTAAGTTCCAGAAAATCCTTGCGACCTTTCCATCCTCGATATTTCTTCTGAATGGATAATGCAGCCGAATTAATATCCTGGGAGTTACGAAAGGCCAGCTTTGACATAGCTGAGAGCCCTTGAATGTCACCGGCACTGATACCATACTCATCTAAAAGAGAAGCTTCTATCTCTTGTCGCTTTCTGAAAGAATGTGCACGGAAAGCAGATTGTATTCGGGCAGCTGCCTGAGCCGCATTCCGGACAGCAGCCAAGGTATCTTTAAGCGAAACCTGATCTTCATTGGCAGCAAAGCTCTCCTTTGAGATGCTATCTACAGCTCTCTCAGCTTCAATCTCAGCAGAGCCTTTAGAAAGCTCACTTTCCTTGAGTTTGAGAGATGAAAGATGGCTAGTTAGTGCCACTTCTGAAAGATAACCAGCAAGTCCCTTGTGCCCACTACTGGCAGCAATGGATGCTGCAGTTTTGCCAATTGGATCTTTTGAACTAGGATCGGTCACAGCCCCAGCTGATGCACCAGAAGCTAAAAGGGCAGCAACCATTTTTTCCCTGTTACAGAAAATAATGACCACCATTCAAAAACTAGTAGGCAAATAAAACCAATTTATTATGAGATTTACTACATTCTAAGTCATAACCCAACAACACCTCTAATCGTCTTCCGTTTTAGTTCATTTGGTTAATTGGTGAGTTAGAAGATAATTCTGCCACTGAATCTCTTTCTAGCTTTCTCTCAAATCTAGTCAATTGACTCAATTCTATCTTCTCATCTCCTATACATGTACTCAAAATTGCAAGTCTGGGTTGAATGTATCAACATTCAACATGGATATTCTTCCCTTGCAATATAAGTTGTAAGCCTCTTCTTTTGGAAGATCAACAATCTCTATAGCCAAAATCAGTATACAAAATATATGAAAACATACCAGGTTATAATTTTACCTTCCAAAACGAGCAGCCCAGTGGAGAGCGGTCCACCCATTAATGTCACGGAAATTTATACTGACTCCATGACTGAGAATTGGGCTTAAGGCCCACTCAAAACCTAACCCAGCAAGCATGTGTATGATCCCTTGCTCTTTTTTGGACAATGAACATCCAGGATGGTCATGTTCTTCCTGAGACTTGGAGGAAAGCCACTGCCGCAGCTTGTCTTTCAGTAGTTGTTGCAGAAGCCAATCAACTGTCGTGGATGAAGTTCCACTGCCAACTAAAAGAGCCTCTATGATATAACCCCATGAATCATCATCAGCCTTCAATTTTTGAAGTAGATGAATTCCCGTTTCTATGTTGTCTCCTCTCTGCAAAGAGAAATCAGACAGAAGCATCTGCACAAATCTGACAAGTAACAATAGCTCTTCTGGACTCTTAGTAGCTTCTGTTTGGGAAAAGTTACAGTGAGCACAGCTACTATCCTTAGCTCGGTAATCAAAGTCTCTGATCTCACTGCAGGACTCCCGATTGCCAGAAGTAATGCAGAGAGTGACCTTTCCGGGCTGGTGGGGAGGAGCCTCGCAACGAATAACGCCTTCTTGAATGATTTGAAGAGGAACTTCAGTGTCACCAAACATGCATGTCCATGATGATTCTGATGGGTCACAGAGAAACGATCCAACAATGATGACCTGCATTGAGACTCAGGACTTGAAATTTTGGACTCAATTTCTTATTTCAGAACTAAAAAGAAAAACATCTCAAAGCAATGCATAAGATAACTAATTTAATAATATTCTCAAAGTACAACAGATGCAAACTGGAAATGTTCCAAAAATAATCCTGAGGAATGAGTCATCAGAAGGACAGAAGTTCATATCTTGCATCAGGAAGGTTTATGAGATAATTGTTTAGTTTGCAAGCGAATTGGTAGTTTGAAGAATGTTCACCGAAACATCTAGTTATCTAAAAGGACCATAAGCTACCAGTAACTAGTCTTATCTGGTTTTCTCTATGGTACCAGTAAGCATCAGGGTTGGATGGTTGGTCACTGTCCATGAAATTTTGAATTACTCTTTGCCTAGAGAGGGAGAGGGGGAGAAGGAGAGGGTGCAGGAATCCATCACTTGAGATTGGGAAGCATAAGATGATTCTGTGTCCTTTGCTGATTTTATAAATGCGTTGCATCAGGATCATCTAATACACTCTATATTCAAGTACTTCAGTGTCCTGGAACACATAGTCATGTTTTCCTAATTTCTTAAATACTATCTTCAATGAATTCAGCACAAGATGATTCTGTGTCCTGTGCTGATTTTATAAATGTCTTGCTTCAGGATCATCTAATACATGCTATATTCAAGTACTTCAGTGTCCAATATATAGTCATGTTTTCCTGATTTCTTAAAAACTGTCTTCACTGAACTCAGGAACCAATTTAGCAGAATCATAAAACTAGGGATAAAGCTACAAGGCAAAGTTTTTCCTCTGTTTCGTTCAATCCTGATCAAGAATGAGGATGGTGGCAAATAGTTGGTCAGGCAGCAAAAAACTAGTCAAATCTTACATGAGATGGATGCATCGGTGAAAGCATAATTCCGAAAGAAAAGAATAAACACATCCAGACAGGAGTGAGGAAAATTGTGCTATCAACTTAGAATTATATCACTGCACTGAAGGGGCAGCCTTTTTTCAAATGCTGTAAATTAATGAGTTCATACATTCTTCCACACAACAGTTCAATTCTTAGAATAATACTGCCATCTCAATGAATGAATAACGAGAAATGTAGTGAAGAGCATAACAGTTCATAGAATTTGATGAGTCGTACCTTTGTAGCCTCTGTAGCATAACCCCATTCTGGGGATATTTCACGGATACTAAACTTCTGCTGCTGTGCAACTGTCAAATTTGAATCTGCCTCAATGGGTATTCCAAGATGGCCTTGGTCATATAGCATTGCATAGCAGTCAGCATTGTTTTCATGTGTTTCTATAACAGAAGAATATGTAGGAGTTTCGAAACCTTCAAATTCTTGAGGCGGCAACAAAGAAGCTGGCAATATGAAAAAAATATTAAAGCTTGATAAAAGTTCACTAGATGTTGAAAATTAAAATGTGAATCACTGTTGATATCTTTTCAACACAACATAATTCATTGAAAGGATCCTCAAGGCCATAAGATATCATACAGTTTCCAACATTGGTTTCAGCAAAATTTATCCAAAGAGAATTTTCTTGCTCTTGAGCTGTTTCCATCATTAAAGAAGACTTGGGCTTTTCCTGTTGAAAAATATAAATGTCCATAACCAGTATAAACAACTAAGAGGATATCAAAGATGTAACAGAAAGATACATCATTTACAGTCTCCATATATTTAACCTGGTACTCAATGCCTGATGAAGTGTTATAGGATTCGAACACTTCATTCCAAGAAAGGTCTTCTTTACTTCCATCTGTATAATATTGACAATATGATTGCTGGTATGCGCCACTATCACCTAAAAACCATAATGTCGTTAGTAGCTTTTTCTTGATTCCTTTCCTATTGTGTTTTATTTATACATCAACAAAGAAAGGAAGAATGGAAGGCAGATACATGAACAAAACTAAGCAGATCCAGTAGTTAAATATGAAAGCACCAATCCAAGAGTAAGTATGCAGTAACATTAGCTAGGAATGACTGGGGAATCTCTGAGCAGTGTTTTAAGGAAGTGGTAAACAAGAGATTAATTGGTGGTTACACCACAACTAAAATAAAAGGATCATATTGGACAAAATCTGGTCCTTGGGAGATGGATATCCTCTCCATCCATGATCAAAAGATCACTTTTAATCCATTAATTCTTAAAGCCCTATACAAGTTAGTGCTCATGTTTCCAGAATAGCAAGTTGATGAGATAATATAAATTAGTTCCTAACCTATAATGATATTGGAAATTCTCTCCCTTTCCAACTCAAGTATGATTCTAATAGAAGCACAACATATGCTGTAAGAAACACCAGTATCAGGCCCTCTCTCTCAATTAAATTGGGACATGTACAGAATCAGAAAGATGCATGCTGTATTCACCTTCTAATCACAACTCTCTTACCCCTGTCATTTATAGACCACAATACCAAAACAAATCCATTTGGAATTTTTCTGTGAGGAAATTTTGTTTTGAGGATTATGGTGAGAGAGCTTTACTCACAAACTGTCAGTCAAGTAAAACCTCTTCCAAAATCTTTGCATGCTTTTCTCTCAACAGGTAAGATTTGAACCAGAGATCTAACATGACCCACCCACTTATTACCACCTGAGCTAAGTCATAGAAATTAATAAAACTGAATCGCAGAACAATAGTAATTGAATCATTGCACTCAAGAATTTGATACACGCAAATTTTCTAAGCCAACAACACTTTGGAGAATTAATTAAGAAGCTAATGTTAAGTCAGATTTAGCAAAAACAAAATGCTTAACAATACTAAACATGATGTAAGGATACATATGAAACAAATTAAATTAAATTAAATGCAGCCACGTGTAATGTGGCATCAATAAACTAGCAGAAGTAAAATGCCATGTTTAAATTGAGTACAAGCACCAAATAAGGACACAACAAACCTGCATCCTGAAGTGGTGCAAGATTGTTTCTCTCTAGTTGCTTTCCAGAAAGTCCACCATAAGATTGGTAATCAACAATATACTGTGATCCACGAAGTAAATTCTTAGATTGATCCTCCTTGGAGATGTGGTTTACGTATTCCAGAATTTTTGAATCATTTGTGTCTCCCTCATCACCACCAAATGAGCCGATTTCTTTGATGTTGTCCTTGTTCAAACTCAACTGCTCCTCCAGCCTTCGCAAACATTGAGTAACCTCGTTATTAGCAAAACTAGTAAGCTCTGCTGTACTATCCACCCCATTGTCCTTGATGTCTAATCCCGAGTTAACTTCTACAGATGCTGGACTGGACAAACTCTGATGTTGTTCATATACACCACTAATTGCAGAGGATGATCCTTGAGTTTGACTAGTATTACTGCTGGGACTATAAGAGAATCCGGGTGATAGCTGTGCAGCAGATCCGGGAGAGGGTTTTCCCTGTAGACATAAATGTGACCAGTGACATTAATTTGCAACTTATAGCAGGCTAAGCAACATTTCATCAAAAATCGTTTGCTGCTAAGCTAAAGGATTGACAAGCACCTCAATGGAATGATAGAGTGGTCAATCCAACCCGCATAACAGAAATAATAAGGATCACGACTGACAATGACAAAGAACTTAAACACGTTCAAACATGAAATATCACAGAATTTGATAATTTACAGAGGTCATAACAACTCACCTCAGAAATCTCTCTATAATGAACAAGCACAATGTGCTCAAATGCCCTGCCAAGAAAGTAATATTTCAGCACATGTGACCCAACACTTTATCATCCACTTCTCTTGCTCATAAAATGGGAGTGAGTAAAATGGCCATGATTCTGTGGATAATTTTAGGTTAGCTTTTCTATATCTTGCGTAAAACTTATGTTTCCACTTGCCTCGAAAGATATCATGAATATGAGGTATTCTCTATGATCATAGCACATCATGAAAGGGAAAAAACAGTTATGGAAGAGAAGAGAGTTTACTCACGGGTCCAGCATCCAATAGCTGCGTCTCTGAAAATTTGGGTTTTGCTCACCATGTGCATAATAACAATTTATAGTCTCAACATTTCCAACCTAATCATGCCAGAAAAATGTCAATACACAGAAAATGCCAGAAATATGAACCTTGGAATAAACACTAAATGCATGAAATGGAAACACGTTTCACTAACTAAACCACTAAACCTATCCGAAAGTCATTTCATGTTCTAGAACACCACTGAAATGCATATTACTCCTTCTAAATTGATACATATAGCACCTAATACTATAAATGAGATCCATGATCATATCTTAAAAAAATTTCCAAAGGAACTTCTACCGCACGCGAGATGACAATCACACGAATAAATGAATAGTGATATACGTGCCAAAGATTTGAAGGTGTGAAACAATAACCTTGAGCCTTTCATGTGCTTCCCCGACAGTTCTTCCATCCTTCTTTTTGCGCCAACTATGACCATCTCTTCTAAAGAACCTAAGAATCCTCTTATTAAATAGAAACAAAGATCCACCTGTTCAACACTTCCACACTGTAAGTAACTAATTAGCTGTAATCTAATCTTCATTACCTATAAGAAAACCTTAATTACTTACTGGTTGGCTTTTGAAGTGGTTCCTTTGTGAACTGATACTTATCATGATTTTGTAATATAAAAAGCACTTCTGCTGGTTTCAGCCACCGCGTTTGTGCTTCTTCAAACAGACTATTAATATCATACCCTGATTGAATTCCAGATTTTCAGTAAAATAATATAAAATTTGTTCATCATAAGAACATAATCACAGCAATTCATCTTTAATAAAAAAAAAATTACCTGATTGTAACATGATGGAATTAACTTCTCGAAGAAAAATCAGCTAACTGGAAGAATTGCAGGGAGCAAAAAAAATAATACAGAAATCACTACACTCTCTGCCCGATTATGTGAAGTGGAGACTCTAACTGCAGAGAACATGAAATGAAAGTCTCTAACTAGGAAAACTGCACTTACGGTCCGGATTTGTCAATCCTTGACCCATTTTCTAAGCTTAAACCGGAGAAGCCGATTGATGAGAGGGAGGAGGAGGGTTGGGAATTTTTTACTAAGCCGTGCAGTTATTGAGGTTTTTAAGACGAGGAGACAATTACGAGTTCGTGTAAGAGAAAGAAGGAAATTATCCAATGTTTCGATTATAGCTGAAACTACTTTGACTTCTTAGCAAAAAGGGAGTAGGTTACTGGTATATGCTGCTCGGTTATTTTGTTTTTATTCTAAATTAACCCTGATTTTATACGAAATAACTCATTTGTCCCTGGATGAGCCAATAATCAGCAATTTGACTTGAGAAAGATCGGGATTGTTACGAGGTAGCCTGCCAAGTATAATATTCTCGTACCTGTATTCTTAATTATTAAGTATGTATTTATTAATGTGGTATGGTATATTTTAAAAAAAAAGTATTTTTTAATTTAAATTATATTTTTTAGATTATTTTAATTTCTTACATTATCATATTAAATTGATAGAAATATATTTTTAAAAAATAATTTAATATTTTTTTAAGTGATAAATAATTTAAAAAACATATTCAATTGTCATCCTTGTGTGAGATACAGAATAGTGAAGGCAAAGAGGTGGTGCTGTTGACTTGTTCATCAAAGTCTACTCTGAAATCTGAGTGGTTGCGTCGTTAAACAGCCCGCGGAGCTCTTTTACCGGTGCCATCAAAGGTTGGTGCAATTTATTACCGCTGGCTTAATTCAAGGGTGTTTTGGTTATTTCACTCGTTTCCAAATTTTAAGAATCATGAATGGAAGTGCTGGGAAATTGGTGGGGGGTATTGACAAATCACAGAAGCTTTTTTAAAGTGAGCTAATGATTTTTAAAGCATTTGTAAGAAAAACAAACACGTGGTGAAGTGCATTTTCCAGCTCGTGGAAGAATATTCAAATCAGTGCAAGACTCGTGCATCATGCATATAATTGTTGACCGTTAAATAAAGGCATTTTAGCTTATGCGTGGTGGGCGAGCCTATCTGCAATCTGCGCACTGACATCATTCTATAAAATCTGAACCCTATCTATGTTTCTCTGGGAGTTTTGATTATAGTGCTAAGGGACGATCCCAAAGATAAATATTCTCATGTGCTTTTCATATGATTTAGATCGGAGGCATCCCTTTATCTATGTTTAAATGTGTGTTTGGATGGGAGGTGCAGTGATTTTTTTAAAATAAAAAATATATTTTTTTTATTTTTAAGAGGCATGGTGTTTGCTTTAAAATAATTATACCTTTAAAAAAAACCATCATATTTCCCACCAAAACACATCCATAACCTCACGTAAACTCTTGATATTTATTTAACGTGAATATATATATATATATATATATATATATATATATATATATATAATTCCTTCCAAACATACATGGGTGGCAAGACAATTTCTTTTTTCAATTTCGTAAGGATTGTTTATTAGTCAAGTTCTTAAGTCTCGAAAGTCTAGTTCCAAGTTAATTTCTAATGGGGGTGCCATTGTGAAAAATATTATGGTGTTTAAGTTGTAATCAGTGTCATTCTATGTTAGTTATTCAATGAAATTTACTTTATATAAATAATTAAATAGATGTAAGTATAAGAGATAAATATTAGATGGAGATATTCTTATTATTTTTGATGTGTCATAAATTTTATTATCTCTCAAACTTGTATATGTCTCTTTTTTTAAAGTAAATTTTATTAAGTAACTAATAGAAATCATTAGTTACAGCTTCAATACCATAAGATTTTATCACTATTAGGTTGAAATTAGGTTAAAGATAGAGGTGAATATTCAAATGTAAAATTAGTAAAATTACTTTTTTTATATAATTACTCTAATTATCTAAATTCTTAATTTCTTTTATCCTAATATTTTTTTCAACCCAAATTTATTTTATTTATAAAACGATTTGGATAATTTGAATATTTCACGCATCTCCTTCATCCTTCCTTTTTAACTAAAATACAAAAAAGAAAAAAAATTAGCTGGTCAAAATTAAGTTGAAGGAAAGCTTTGACTATCCAAAATTATATTAAAAGTAAACTACAAATTCATTAATTTAATGATTTTATACGACAAAAAGATATTATCCTAGTAAATCGAATAATCTATTTTTCAAAATTTTAAAAATTTAGTACTTAATAGTTTTGAATAATTCAATAATTTTTTTATTAAAATGAATATTCCAATCAATTTATATATATTTCGATTAATTTAACAGGAGTAGTATTATGCGGACCCTTAATGCAAGCCGCTGATTATGCACCACTCATTCTGAAGACATGATTTGTCTTACCACGAAGATGAGTCCATGATGTTTCGTTCAATTACCAAGCAATTGAGCTCATCATCTGCCTGGGCAGTGGGTGGGACCAATTGAGAGGTTTCCTTGTCTTCGCTTGTCGGAGCCATCCAAATTGTAATATTGACGTCTAAATTGAAATTTCCTTTTCATCAAAGTGGATTTGATTGTGTCTCCATGACTTCTCAATTTGCATGCAATGCAACTTGGATGCTTTTGGAATACGGTAATGTCCCAAAAATATGAGTGGTTTGCAATAGTATTTTGGAATGGATAATTAATTAATCAATTGATTATAGTAATTTTTTTTTAATTAAGATAGTTTGATATTTTATATTTAATACTTGGTAGGTCAAGATTGTTTGTGCTAATACCTATAAAAGATTTTCTTTAATGAAAGTGAAGATTTTTTTATGTTTAAATATGTATTTAGTAAATGTTTCTGAATCACGATAAATTTAAATGTTACGTTTCTCAATCGCAACATGCATAAACTGTGTTATTTTACAAAAAAAAAAAAATTAAAGTATTATTTTGCTAATATTTTTTTAAATAATGCTAGTTTTTTTTAAAAAAAAATCAACAAAATAGAAGCATATGCCAAACTATTCGTGCTAGTCTTTTTCAATCTTTCCTTCAAATACCTATGGCATCGTAGTCTAACCAGAAAGAAAGGAAAAAAAAGGACGTGCAAACCATCCATCCGTTCACGTCATTTTCTTTTTAATGGTTAGACCGTGCATGATGGAGTATTCTCTTTTTTTCCTTGAGTAGGTTAATCTAATATTGCATGGTCTTACATTTGAAATAAAAGAAGAAGAAAAAGGAAGAAGAAGAAAGGTCAATCATCTTTTATCTAATTTGGCATATTACAGGTGGTAAAGGTTGAAAAAAATGATATCACTGAAATTATTTACATGGATTGTAATTGTTTTTTAAAGTGATTTTTACTTGAAAATATATTAAAATAATATTTTTTTATTTTTAAAAAATATTTTTAATATCAGTACATCAAAATAATCTGAAAATATATAAAAAAATAATTTAAAGTAAGAAAACAAATTTAAAATATTTAAAATTTTTTCAAAATAATTTTGAAACATAAAAACAAATAAGGTTATAGGTTACAAATTAGCATTAACATTATGTGTGCAAAAGGAAATAAAAACAATGTGTGACCAGAGATTAATCTCAGTGATGATTGAGATATGAGAGACGACTAATCTGTAAAGATACTCATCGAGCTATAGCTTCTTCTTCTTTTTAATTAACATGAATATTTTCTTTTTTATTTTCTTTATGATTTAGAAGTATTGATTTTAGAGAAAACTCATAACTTGCACACCATAGTATTGATTTTAGAGCTCCTCTTGTGGGTGTGGGTATGGAAATTCTCTGCCTTCATTTCTTTTTGGTATATTGCAAAGTAAAGTGCCCTCAATTTTATTATAACTGAGAGAATTGATTTTCCA
>Ga0307510_10000304_pt1 | contig 45268 bp, 16 predicted proteins | sample 12_EM_MG_FD_207224 | JGI IMG/M metagenome (GOLD analysis project Ga0307510, IMG submission 207224) | Populus trichocarpa ectomycorrhiza microbial communities from riparian zone in the Pacific Northwest, United States - 12_EM | ecosystem: Host-associated > Plants > Roots > Unclassified | place... | reverse complement strand
GGCTAGGGCGAGAGTGTACTGATCGGTCCCTTTCCTTGTTTTGTTTTTCAATTGAAAGGCCTGGCCTGCAATGAAACTAGGTGTAAGTGTGGCCCGATAGAGGTCTGAAACTGGGCCTGTTGACCAACACTTTTTATTATTATTGTTATTTTTATTATTATTATTATGATAAAGGTTTAATTAAAACCAATTATAAAGTATTAAACTTGTATGTGTGAAAGGTATAAGACTTGTGTTCTACACTAGACGCATGCATGATGATATTCAATTATTTCATCAACAAGTATTCTTATTATTATTATTTATTTATTTTGAATTTAAAGAAACTTGGCGACGGTGAACTCTTTTGTGACTTATCAACCATCCAAGGATAGTGGGATGAGTCATAGCAATCAGAATCATACTTTTGAAACCCGGCCTGGTCCGGGGTTGGAATCGGGCTGAGTTGATAAAAAAATAGGAAAAATCATGACTCGGTGTGACCCGACAGATCCGGCGGGTTGACCCGATGACCCGGGTGACCCGTCAAAACCCGATTGTAACCCATTGACTTTTGTTTTTTTTTTTAAAACTAAATTGATGCCGTTTTGGATTTTTTTTAAAATAGAAATTGACCCCGCCAACCCGGTCAAAATCCAGTGACCCAATCAAAATCCGGAACTCGGATCTTAGACCGGACCGGCCACCAAACCGAGTTTAAAAACTATTGATCAGAATGTTCCTATCACCAGAAGCCGCACCACAAGACACCCATTCTGGCTTATTTAAATTATTATTACTAAAAAAAAAAAAAAGGAACAACATGGGATTTCACTGTTTCATTGAATAGTTGTGCCTTTGCTTTAAAACCGCATTGTTTAGTCGAAAATAACTACTTGATCCGTGCTATATTGTGAATCAAATATATAAATATTTTTTGTTACGTGTTCTTTATCTAATAAAAATCAAATTCAATAATATATATATATATAAAAACCTAGGTGACTTGAATAAGGATAACAAATGTATCTCTTTAATTAAAATCTATTTATCTTATTAACTTATCACAACACCTTACTGTAATTATATAAGCAAGTTTTAATTAAAAAAGTAATATTATAATAATTCAAATCAAATATATTAAAAAAAATACAAGAATAATACATAACTTGTATGTTGTCACGATGAAAATTTTGGACGTTTTACCTAATCCGGCTCGGCTCGGCTCGGCTCGGCGGGTTAACTTAAGACCCCTTAACTTACTCATTTGCTTGGTTCGGTCTTCAAATCAAACTAAGTAAGAGTTGACTTAATTAACCTGACAGATCCAAACACGACTTGGTTTGACCTTAAAAATAACTCAAGAGGAATAGTTTGAATTTTTTTGTATATTTTGTATATATTAAGATGACAATGTTTTCTATCCATTTAGATCAACTTAGATTACCCCCTAAAATCCACAACTCAAAGTATAGAAGTGACAAGGTTTAATAACTTGTTATTTCTGTGCTTTTCTTTTCTGGATTTCTTTGTTCTGTTTCTATACATTTCTAACGCGGGCTGTCTATGCTTTTTTGAGCGATGAACATGTCATGAAACATCCATACTTTATTGCCATTTCTGCGTTAAATACTGGATCTTTGCAAACCACTGATCCTAATTCAGCCTTTCATCTTTGCACGGGATGTGATCTAGGTTTGAATTCATTTTCCTTGAATTGGTAATGTAAACAACAACTTTGTCAACCTTCTAAAATGTTTCTCATCAAATGACATTTTTTGCCATCTTACACTGTGTTAAGTATGTATTCAAGTACATATTTAGCACTCGTTGGTCACTTCAGGAAATTAAAAAAGAAAAAGGATGTCCAGGATGTTGAATGTTTTCACAATGTATGGGAAAAGAACCCAAATACTCTTGAGATATCCTTCAAGTTAAAATTAAGCATGTTCTCTTAGGAAAATCATCCTTCAAGTTAAAATTAAATACTGGTTCTTGGATGGTGGAAATAATTGCCCTTTCTACAGTTTTTGAGTTTGAATTCAGGCTTTACTTCCCAGTATGAAGGGGAAAACAGAAATATATTTGCTTCTCTAATATACACCATGGCTATAATGCTCTTCATTTCTATTATATGAAATCCGAATGCCAAGCCAACAACACTCTTTGAGCACAAACTAGGCAATGAACTTCTGAAATGAAAATCTATTAATTAGTCCTCTGAATTAGACACTGTACAAGCTGTAAGCTGTCCTTTTACAGATACCTGTCCAAGCTAGGTGTTCCCATATTTACAACAATCGGAATAGTCAAGCGCTGCGTCAACACTAGTTTACAAAAGGGGACACGGCATTCAATAAGCCTATGCGACAGATATCAACAGTTCACTAGGAGGGAAAAGATTCAGTTAACTCTACTTCTTCCGCGAACCTGAACCAGAAACCTGCCTTCCTGCCAAACTGTGTTTCACATGAAACATATCAAAGAATGCATAGATAAGAGAGAGAGCAGTGAAACTTCAGTGCTTATTGTCGAATGCACAAATGATTAAAGAACAAGCTACACATATACCACAAGGAACACCTACTCGGAAGACCTGGAGCCTGATTCATCACTCTCTTATGCAACATTATTCTTGTACAACTGAACTGCAATCAAAGCTTCACCAGTACCCACTGCTGGCTCAGGAGACCCTTTTAAGGCCAAGCTTCCACTGTATCTGGAGCTAATTCCTGCAAGCAAAGCTTCACACTGTGTCACTAATGTAAATGTTAAATAGCAATACCGCTATCACCTTAAGATCAGAGAGAACTCTGGAAGATAGGTCTAATGACCTAAAACTCCATGTAAAAAGCAGATGCTAGACTAGGTTAGTAGACAAAAAAGAAAAGAACAAGAACAAGCATGAAATAAAGATGGATGGATAGCTTGGAATAAATCATTCTTAGACAGAACCTCTTACCAAGATTCAGAAATTAGACAAAAGAAACTGACCACAACCAGCTTCCCGGAGTATTGATATAGGAAGTAAAGCAATTGTGTAAGCCAATAAGCATGGTATCTAGCAATTGCAGTTGATAAGAGATCAATGATAAGAGCACAAGATTCCATGTTCTACTCATGACAAATGAAAGAGAGAGCAACAAGGCCAACTTGCTAATCATTTTGATTTTTCACCAGAGTAAGCCCCCAAAAGCATCAAACATTTCTAATGCGATCCATGGAACAATTCATAAATAGCAAGCACTAGCTCCAGTGTTACTCATAAAGAGCAATCAAAGACAAGATTTCAGTACTTGGGGAATATAGTCCTAACTTTTCATTCCCTTTTCTTTTTATCAGCATCCAATCCACATTATGTTTCCCTAATCATGGTTTGAAGGTTTTGAAGCCCAGCAGAAATGTAAATATTCCTTTCCATTTTCAATAGCATATTAAAGAAGATTTCTTCAACAGCATATCAGAAAGAAGATTGATCTTAGATTACAGTTGAAACAGAAGCAGAAGAAATCATCCCAAGAAGACTTTTCCTTCAGGAGACATCCCAAGAAGGCTTTAAGTGCATAGGATGCAATATATTATGTATGTTTTATCAATTGCCACAACTGATTGGTAAGATCACAAAAAATAACAAATCTACAAAATGTAAATTGATAAAACAAGCTTACTCAGGTCATATCAAAGGCAAAAAAAAAAGTCACATAAGATAGATTTGTCTCCATGAAATAATCAGACATATCCAGTTAAAAAAGGGAGACAGGGACAAAAAAAATTAAATTAAACTTTGATATCAAAGCATGCAATGAATACAATTACAAGCAAGAAATGCAGCTTTGGTCAAAGGTAAAGTATCCAAATTCTTTTCTTATCTTTTGAATAGGTCAAGTGTTCAGAATATGTTGCAGAAGTTCAGGTCCAAGCTGTAAAGCAATTCAAGTTTCAGGTTAGAAGCTTTTTGAAAATAATCCACCCTGTTTTTATCTACCAAGTTATTTGCAGCTATTCATGCACAATGATGAATGATTGTTGAAAATTTGAAAAAATTCATTTTTTTTCATTAATTTGAATGTTTCTAAAAAAATATTACATTGCAAGCTTCAAAAGGGATTTTATGAGCAGCTAAGTTCAAAGCCTATAAACATTGCATGTTAGACAGAGTGTATTATGTGAAGTTGTCAGTTAACCTCTCTCCTCATCCTTTGTTAATATCAAGCATGATGTCTAATTGCAAAGAACAGAAGGATTTAAAGTCGTTGGACATTGATTAACTGGTATTTCGCAAATGAGTAAAAAGAGTTAAGCTTTTGTGGGAAAAAAGTACTATAAAAGGAAACCAGGCAAGATGTGACTTCAGCATCAGAGAAATCTAACATCTATAGGAATTTTACAGAATTTCCATTCAAGGATCAAAGGATATATAAATGGTATTTTCATGGGCATGCATCTGTGGAATGATACATGAAACTCAAGAAAACCTGAAAACTAAAGACAAGTATGGCATTACAATCTTAAGCAATCATTTCCAGTCAAAAATACACCTATGTTGTAAGCAATCCACCTTGTGGGAATTTGGGGTGAAATATTGATCAAGCATGGAATAGACACTAAAAGCAGGGAGGTTAAGGGATTGTTTTCAGTTTTCAGTCTTCAGACATTGCTCTGGTAATTTCATAGCAACCAAATTCAAGGTTTGTCATTTTCTCTAAGAGCAGTAAGTTGGTTGAGTTCATGGCATCAAAGAAGCTGAGCTGAGCACTTGAAAGAGGATGCTTGACACAGATTGTTTGGAGCTGCATGGAGACTCACAAGAGTTTACTCCTAATCCTGTTGACGTTGAAGCAATTCTGCATGATGCGATGATAATGACTTCTGATTCTCAGTTATCACTTGTTTGTCATATAAGACAAGCAAATAATGAAGTTGTGCATTTATGAGCTAGGTATCTGTACCAGTGAGCATCCTTGATGAATACTTGGCTTTGTCCACTCATTCTGGAGGATTTGTTAGGAGGAAATACCGATTTGATGTAATTTGATTGTTATCAATTAACACAAAATTTACTGGTTTTTATTAAAAAAGCGCATTCCAGGAAAAAAAAATACCGTCACAGACATTTCACTTATATTTACTGGTCAGATTCCATGACATTCAGAAGAAACAACAGTTGTTAAGCAAAACACTTAAAAGGATAGTTCCAAGAAGAAAGGAACATAACAAAAATATTATGACATTTCACTTATATTTACTGGTCAGTTTCCTTGACATTCAGAAGAAACAACTGATGTTAAACAAAACACTATAAGATAATACCAAAGCATAGTTGTGAAGTGGAGATCATAGTGGATATTTCTATCAGGGGGCATGTTTCAGATGCCCTATCTAATAAGCATATTGTAAAGTGGGAAACATGTTTGAGATTCATATCATGACCAAAGTTAGCAAAAATTGTGGCTTATTGTGAATAGACATGCAACATATGAACTGTTTGAAACACAGTTCTTGGTATGAGACCAATCAAAACTTCAAAAAGCCAATATACCTTGATATATTATAATGAGGCAGAAAACGATTGTGATGACCATGGCAGACAAGCTGCTGCTCCAAGATGATGTCTTTGATGCTCTCATCTTCTTCAGTGCTTTAAGTCTTTCAATCCTGGCACGTTTTCGCATGGCAAGCTCGGTGATTTCTTTCATCAACTTCTGGTCAGCAGCATCCAGTGACAGACCTTTAGGAGGTCTTGGCGGTTTGGGGGGTTTTTTCAAATTCTTTATGCGTTTCTCCACAACATCTTTTCTATCCACAAAGGTTATGTTCTGCTTTCCCTCTTGTCCTTCTGAATTATTGTCTATCAACAACTCCACATTGTCAGCCGCAAGCTCACTAAAGTTTGATGAATTTGCCAATCCATGAAAACCCACGGGCCCAGTACATGCCCTCTTTAAAATTGTCTTGGTTTGTCCATTTGCTGAAATGGGATCGCTCATTTTATCTTCTTCGTTGGTTGTCCCACCACTTTCAAGATCAACTTCAAGCTCCCTTCCTCTCGAAACAAATTGACTCATCATCCAAGGTAGAAATTTATAACACTACTTTCCCGCTATTTCCAAGTCCAACGCACTGTTATTATTGTCTTGCGAAACTCGAGCCCTTGTCGTAACACAAACGAAGGTTTCACCATAATCAAAACCTATAAAAGGAACTCTTCATTCCAAGCTAAAACAAAGAGAACCCTTGATCAAATGTACTATCCGAATTTACCACAAAAACGAAATGCAGAGAGGCCCCGTATTCAGGAAGTGTTTTCTCTTATCACCCATAATTTCTCAACCATGTTGAATTATCTTTGCAATCTCTCTCTACATTTAAAAAGACCAAATATTTTCAGCCAAACCTCAAACAATCAACAGAACCCAGCAAGCCAGAACCTATTATGTTAAACATAAAATTTCAATGCTATAACAATACACTTGAAAATGCCAAAAAGACAAATATAAGAAATGAGAACAAACAAAAAATGCAAATATGAAACGATCCATATCTGATATCACCAAAAAAGATTCGCTTAAGCTAGCATTGTCTGAAACTTTCGAATTTGGTGATTGTTTCTTCGCTATGTTCAACTTCATAAAGCAATTCTAATAGCCCAGAAACCAGAAGAACCAAAAAAAAAAGGTACCTTTAGCTTCGATGGAGTAGGAGGTTCGTGAAGGTAGGATTAAACGTGGGCTTCGTCTAAAGATAAAGGTATCCCTAAATTTCGAGGGTTTCCCTTTGCTTCCTTTACTTTATAATTAGCATTCAGCATTCAGCATTCTTTTTCTTTGTTTCTTAGCATTCAGCAAACAGCATTCACGGAAAGGAGTACAAAAATAATACGCTAATTTAGTAAAGTACTCCACTCGCTCGCCCGCTCACCAAAATAATAATAATAATAAATCTACATGTAATGTAATAACAATGCAATATGTGCAAAACACACAGCAGAACCAAAGGAGGAGTCTTTAATTAATTCCTTATTTGGTATTGCGATTTTCAAAAACAAATTGATTTATTTTTAGATTAATTTTTTTAAAAAAAAACATTTTGATATTCTAATATCAATAATAAATTTTAAAAATAAAAAAATCTATTATTTTAATATATTTTAAAATAAAAAATAATTTTAAAAAGTTTGTTGAACTATAAATTTTAAATAGTATTTGGAGTAGTGAATAGTGATGACCGACGCCTGTCACGGCCCAGTCGCGGAAATAAAGGGGTCTTAATGGTTAACGTGTCATCGCGTCCAGGGACGGCAGAGGGCAATTGCCGGTCGTTACCAACACGTGTCAGGCTCGCATATTCCTAATTTTGAATAAAAAAGGAAATCGTCAAACTTCAATCAATCGTACCGTTCTATTGCTCTTCCCTTCCCAACGGATAAACACTCTACTTTTCTTATTAAAGGATTCAGAGGGATTTAATTTTAATTTACAACATGGTTGCGCTAGCGTGTTGATAGTCCATTATATTTAGGGGGTTTTGATTTAGGTGGGTCTGTTTTTATGTTTAAAAATATTTTAAATATATTTTAATTTTTTTAAAATTATTTTTTTCATTAGTTTTAATATACTAATGTTAAAAATAATAATATATTATTTTAATATAATTTTAAATAAAAAATAACTATTACACGATTATAAATAACATGAACGAAGACAAGAAAAGTAAAAATGCGAATTGACGACCCCAAATCACCTTCTATTATCAATTTAAGCGGGCCACAAGAATGACAAAAAAAAGAGTCCATTATCCCACGTTCCCGGTGGCCGGCTTTGACCAAGTGACCTCAAACATGGGCTTGTTTTAACAAATGGAATCCAATGGTGGGGTTATCGGAAAGTCCGCCAGAGTAGAGACACTGAGAGTAGGTGGCTTGAAACCACATTGCGAGCCCGACTAGGAACACGGTATACAGTGTTCCTTTAAACTTTAAATTTTAAATTTTTTTATGAAAAATTATTTTTTTATGTTTTCAAATTGTTTTAATGTGTTGATCTTAAAGATAATTTTTAAAAAATAAAAAATATTATTTTAATATATTTCTAAATAAAAAACATTTTAAACCGTAACCATTACCATAATTCCACATAGATATATGTTTGTCTCTCTCGAAAGCCATCGTTGTCTCCATGGAGAGATGTTAAAGCAAATAACAAAATGAAACTACCATGCATAGAACTAGATAATACTTGAACGAATTAAAAAATAAAAATAAAATTATTTTTTTAAAAAAATAAAGGGATTAGGAAAACATTATGGAGTAGGAGTGAGCAAAAAAAATAAAAAAACCAGAAAAAAAATAATTGAAAAAACCGAACCATAAAAAAAAACCAATTAAACGAATTAGAATATTTTTAAAAAAATCGGTTTAGTTCGATTCAGTTTCGATTTCATAGGCTTGAAATCAAAAAAATCGAACCGGTTTAGTTAAGAAATAAACTGAACCGAAAAGAACCCATTAGAAAGTTCAAAAAAAGCCGCAAAAACAATATAATTTTCAGATTTTAATAGAAAATAACCAACCCGGACCGAAACCGGTCAGTTGGGTTTTGGTTTTTAATTTAAAAGAATCGAACCGAAACTGGTTGGTTGGAACCGGTTTCGATTCGGTTTCAGTTTTTTTTATATATTTTACAAAATTTTGATTTGGTTGTTTTTATAGGTAAAAACTGAATCAAACCGAAAATAATCACCACTGCTGGGAAGTATGAGTGCTGGCATCCAATGGTGTATTTACTATTTTATCCTTAATTATTGTTTGTATTATCGTCATGCATGTATACAAAGATAGCCGTGTGAAATGGAATTGAAATGTTTAAAAATTGTTTTAAGATATCATTTATTTTTGTATTTTAAAGTATTTTAAAAAAAATTAAAATATTTTTGATTTTTTTACTTCAAATTAAATTTTTTATATTTTTATATATTTTTAATATGCTAGTATAAAAAATAATTTTTTCTGCAACGTTATTATATTCCAAACACCAACAGAATTTTAAGCCAAAACAAAGAGGAAGTTTGACAAACAAATATACTCGAACGGAATGATTGGTACCAAAGACCTTAATGAAGGTGCTGGCAATGTTCAGTGCACCACCAATTTTAAGCAAGAACTCATAATAATTTCTTACAGATCCCTGTATATTGGAGGACTTCTAACCTCGGTTGCATCTATAAGATTTTAAAGCAGACAAGAATTGGAAGTGATATGCAGTGGCAGTTTTGTAGAAGGAGGAAGCAAGGAGAAATGTTATGATGTTTGGCATGCTCTCTCTCTCTCTCTGTCTCTCTCTCTCTCTGTCTCTCTCTCTCTCTCTCTCTCTCTCTGTCTCTCTCTCTCTCTCTCTAAGACCTTATGTTTGCTCGATAATCAATGCAAATAAATAACAGAAAAAGAATGAGTTGAGGTCAATGAGCTTATCAATAAGCATCAATGCTTGCATATTCAATCTGCATGCAATCAAGCACCCTTTATTGCCAATCACTCCTCGATTTTGGCATGGAAAAGACCCACAACCCGATAAGCAATATCTTTTAACCCAGGTTTCTTATAAAACATAAGGCCAGAGGCTCAAAGTCACCTCTCGAACATCAGAAATACTGCTACAACTGAGCCCATATTCAGCTCTTAGCTTTGCTACATCTCTCCCAGCCCCAGCCCCAACAAAAGTAACCTTAGGGTCACTGAAAATGTCCTTGAGAGACCGGGGGATATAGTCCATGTAGAGGAGTTGAAGTATATACGAGGCAGTTGTGTCTGCAAAGTGGTAGTTCTGTTGTTCATTGTTGCCGTAGTGTTGGCCTCCATTCACAAACTGTAGTCTCTATAGCAATACCAGAGAAGGAAGCCATAATCTGTTCTCAATCGGATACTTTACAATTTCTTTTGCCCTGTCTAATGATTTCTAGACTCGAAAGTCCTGTCTATGTATATAGATATATAGACCCCTTGATTACGCGTGGAAACTGGAATTGATGGTCCCTTTCATGAATATTATTAATTAATTGGGAAACCCAAGGGCAAGACAGATATTAAGATCAATGTCCATGCATTTAGTTCTGGTTTTCCTTGGAAATTAAAGAAGAGAGTACAAGATGGTGCCTTGCTAGTCATTGAAACTTGAAAGGAAGATACATGTAAAAATTAAATAGGTGGGAGATCTCCAGCAGGAAAGTCATGTACGTTGTATATGGGGAGAGCCTTTAATTAGTTGAAGCGATTAATACACCGTGTCTCTAGACTCTCTGTTACATGCTGAATTGAAGAGGTTGGAATTTCTTTGGAGTATTTGGGTGAACTTTGAGAGTTCATTGTCAAGGCCACCCATGGCTGGTAGGGGTTAGCACCCAAAGTAGAAGAGAGATGAAAAGAGAGATTCTCAGAATCCATCATTCATTTCATCATCATTGTGTTGCATAAATTGCCGAAGTCTGTTACAGTCCAAACACCGCTTACCAGGGTCCAACCCAACCTCCGGACACCGAGGTCCAAACCCGAACCCGATTTAAGACTTAGATGTTAATTTCAATGATGTACCTCTGCTTGCCTAACGTAGTCTTTGCAGATTTCTTTCCGGGTTTCGCTCTAACAGTCATCAAAAGGTAAGAACCACTGAGGGGGGCTCCGGTGAAGTTTAAACGGAAAAGTTGGACAACGAGTTCCCCCCTCAAACCCTAATGCTTGCATCAACACTAGTTTTTTTACCCCCAAAAAATTCCGAACACATTTTCAAAAAATACAAGAATGATTTTAGTGGTTTTCCTTGTTTACAGGAGAGAAAAAAACTTTATGAGGTCGAGAAATAGGCGGCTCAAAAAATGAGAGAAGGAAAATACATAAAAAAGAGATAAAGTGGGAAAAGGAACCAAGGAAGAAAATGAAAAGAAAATTCGGTAGAAGAACTCCACCTTCGTACACTTCTTCACCTATACACAACTATCTGAGCCTGAGCCTAGTGAAGCCCCACTGGTATCATCGGGAAGAAAATTATCACAGAAAAGTAGAGAAAATCATCAAAAACTTACCGGGTTTATTTTCATTTTTATTGCATGGAATGTAGAATAAAAACGGGGGACAAAAATATAGATGTTTGCTCTTTTTATCTAATTGAAGAAATACAATACTGCCTAGGCACGTACTGCAAATGAGAAGGACATCGCATGTAACCATAAACCACAGTACTCTGAATTGAAAAATCAGCCAAAAATATAGTCCATTGATGCAAATATGAGCTAGTCAAAAGACGGCAACCTCCAACATTAGCAGACCTACCTAAGAAAATGATTACCACATCTCACTTATAGAAAAGAAGTATTGAACAGAGTCCAGCCACTAAATTGAAATTGAAGCAATTCTACTGACATACTAGGAGTGTCAGATGACTGGGATCATTCCCCTCTCGAGGTCAATAGGATAGCTGACAAACTTACCTAGGTCTGGGCCACTCCTGTGCATTACTCCTACGACCATGATCTGGGCCCTGAAAATTTTTGTATTCAGACTTTAAGCTAGAGCAGGAGAAGCATAACAAGATCTGCAAATACCCACAAAAACAATCCTCCTAGCTTCTCCTGATCTTGCCCAAACAAAGGCCTGCTAAATATCAAAAAGCCTCGGTGCGTTGTGCATAAATAATTTTAGTGAAACACTGAACTTTTGGACATCATGTCCATCCATACTCGTAAACTTGCCATGAATTTTAGGAAAAGGAGATCGGGAAAATAGAAAGATTTTGAGGTAGGGAAAAAATGAGAATTATTTCTCTTTACTCAATTAAAGAGTGAGACAACTCACCTAATTTAGTTCCAGTATACCAAGTTAGTATCGATTGTACGCTTTCCCAAAAGCCTCGCGCCTCTGATGCTGGAACTCATCATATGTATCATGAGGTCTTGAAGAATAGTTTTCCATGTCATTTGAGCACCTAGCCCTTGAATCCATGTGTAAACTGTTTCCAGCATAATAAGGATTGGCTGAAGAACCATCATATTCAGAATAAGAGTGCTGTTTATGGCCACCAAAACCAGACACGGAAATTGGCTGCCTTGGTTGTTGCTGATGCATTTGGGCATTGCATTCAAGAAACTCCTCCCACTGTCTTGTGTGTGTGCCCCTTAGAATAGCCAATCTCTGCACGTAGTTCTCTCCAATTTCCCTGATAGTCTAAAACCCACAAGACCAAACAAGATTAGAATTTCCTGATAAATACAGCAAGCGAGGAGATTTTGATAGGCACTCTTTGTTTTTTCATTAAACATAAAGATCACATCAGAGTAAATTCATCAGAAAAATTAAACTTCATTGATGAGAAAACAATGGAACTCAACACAACAGTTCATCTTCTCTAATAAAATAAGTGAAGGGGAATAAAGAAAGACATCTAGAATAATCATACAACATTAAAATTCCTACACACTTAAATACTAATTTCCATGGTTGTTTGTCTTTATTCTCCATCTATAAGCCACATTGCCCTCTCTAACACAATTCCAGTAACAAGATAAAGAAGGAAATGGATATGACTAAGGACAGACAAGATTCATTTTGTTCAATTTAATGGTTAAAGATTTAACCACGAAGCACAAAAATGAAGGCAGTAAAATATTTGACACAGGATTCATACAGTATTGATGCAGGAGCTTTCTGTAAAATTAATATCTGAAATTATGGTTACTTAATTACTTTATGTTACTTTTTAATATTTCCTTGAAGGTTAATTGTTTTGCATGGTGATAAAGACTAGCAAATCCTAGCCATTATATTACAGTTCTTTGCTGTTTCTACTGTTTTCCTCTTCCCACCCCATGTCAATTATGCATTTGCAAAATTTAACCACAAGAAACAAACAATTAAAGTAGATCTCACATAAAACAAATACCCAAAGATCAGATGAGCTAGTCAGCTTCTGAATTAATTACAAATAACACAGTCCAAAATACAGGTTTGGCAAATGAAACTTGAATCTGCCAGTTACAATTCAAAAAACAAAAAGTACAGAACTATTGAGATTGTTTTAATACCTCACGATGCTTGTAATTTTCTTCATCTTCTTCTTTGTCACGAATTCTAGAAAGCTCCATTGCATCTCTCTTGTACTCTAACTCCAGTTCTTCTAACATCTGCGGGAAAGTAGAGTAATCAAACTGATGGCCTGATTGCAAATCAGACCCCTGCCTCTCAATATCCCGTCCTGCAGTTCTATAACCAGCCGTGCTATGACCATGACCATCATGTGAGCCATAAGAGTTGCCAGCATAAAGGGGACGTGCAGGAGATTTAGAACGGCTTGAGTGACTTCTACCTCCATCATTACCATAAGCTTCATCAAATGAAGAGTACGTTAAGCACTTGATTCGAGATGCTAGCATAGATGGTAGCTTTAATTAGAGATACCATCTAGTATTCACATAGTGAACCAGCCGTTGCAAATAAGTCCAAATTTCCTTTCAGTAAAAAATTTCGTTTTGGAGACAATCCGGTCATTTCAGACCCATCAATGAATGATACTTCAGAATCGTACACATAATTCTTGAAGATAAGAACTTACCTCTTGCTGCAAACACATGACAAGCAATACATAGCATCATTAAATACTCAAAATTTGGGGAAACAATTGCTACAAACATTCGTGGAAACTTGTACAAGCCTAACAAACTATGAACATTGGATTACCAGTTTTTTATGGATGCCGAAAACATATCCTATGCTGTCCCTACCTTGTGGAGAACACCTTGAGAATTTATTCAGATCCTCACAACGGTCTCCCTTAATCTTATCTTGTCTTCCAAACCTCTGTTGATATCGTGATGTATCATGTGGGTGACCCGGATAAGACCTTTGGGAATCAGAGTGTAGCAGCCGTGAACCAACAGGGCTTCTCTCAGGGGACCTAGATCTACTCTTGTGGGAACTAGAAGAGCCCTTCTGATCACCCTCCCCCTTGATCACCTTGTGCACAGCATCAACACCTTTCGCCAAAATTAACCTATCCTTCCCGCTAACAATTATAAATTTCTCCTCTATTTTGATTTTACAACATATGTCCTTCTCGATACCCTGTATCACTTTCTCAGTAAATAGAGCTTTTATATGCTTGTCCCTTGCTGCAACCCTTTCAAAGAAATCTTGAGATTTGCGATTAGCCCCAAGAGTAGAGGGGCATCCCTGAACAAGTACCAGAAAGGATGGCACAACATTCAATCCCACAGCTAAAAATAAACGAAGAGAATAAGAAACAAACAACTAGACCTCTGACACTGGAAAGTGCAAGTAAAAAAGAAAAAAATAACAAAGTGGCATCCCTCTTCTCTTGCACGTGAGTTAGTGTTATTCATGCAGTAAAGTTATACAGCGCCACAAAAGTAAAAAGTGAAGTGAAGCATGTCGAGTCCTAAATCAAAGTGGTATGATTAGCAGGAAGTCAATCTCATCCAACCACAGTGAATCTAAAAAATCATTCAGTTTGGGCACTAAGTTTAATTCTCAAGCATGCCCGAGTTGGTTTTTTATACATTAACACAAGATTTCATGTAAACCTGCCATGAAGGCAAAATAGATTCAAAGATAGTGCCACCAGAGCATAACAAAACTGTAGTTTCCTCGTGCTTGTCACAGGCTCCATCCCATTAGAAATCACAAATAATGACTTGTCATGCATAAAAGAGAGCATTCATAGATAAAAGTGCAATATGAAGTGAGAATGTGATGTGCTCAAGCATATGAAGAAAATTTACAAAGTTCACCCACTTATTTTCCAACAAACAATACAGTACCTGAGTAAAATGACCCGATTCCCCACATATTTTACAAATCATTTCTTCCTCTTTCCTCTTCTTCCAATTCCGCTCAGTAGCCTTGGATTTAGCTTCCCAAAACTTTGCTTCTCGGCTCGTAAAATCAGTTGGGACAGCATTTGGGTCAGGAGTTTCCTCTTCCTCATCAGAGTCCACATGGGACCTTTTATTTATTTTTGCCATATCATGTGCACTATTGACTGTAGAGCCTGGAGGACCAGTATACTCCTTGTAAATTTCACTAAAATCATCGTCGATATCTGGATCCGGCCGTGTTGCCATTCCAAAAGACACTTAACCTTCTAAAATAAAAAATTAACACCCTATCACAAATGAAGTAGAATAAAAACAAGAACCCTGATCAACCAAACAGCAGGAAACTCATTACAACACTAGAGCTGTTTTTTCCTTGCCTAACGAGTATCACAGTGATGTTAAACTTGTTCATAAAATCGACTACTGTATTGTATTAACATCAGAAAGAGATGGTTCTTAGATGCCAAGTGGCACAAAAATTTTTGTGTCGGTGTGATTACATGTGATGCAGTTAAGAAAAAGACGAGAGTAAAAATAACCCAAATGCTTCACTGCCTCCGCCAAACTAATAAGCAGCTGGTTTTCCTTTTGGATTGCGAATTATGAATTTTGTATTTGAAGGGGGAAAAAAACTCAAAAAGTAACTGAGACCTTGACTGCAAGTAACAAGCAAACATTATTTTTCTTTATTCTGTTTTCTACTGGTGATTTTAAGGAGCAAGTGAATCGGAAACTAGGAAGAAGAAAAACATTTACCTGGGCGGCCGGGCGGCCGGGCGGGAGATAGAGAGGGTGATGCCAAGGCTTTCGCCGACGATGACCAGAGAAGGAAGCTACTAGGGCTGCGGGCTGAGTTATTTGTGTTTCCCCCCTCTCTCTGTTGGCTGAGATGGGATCGTTTTTATGGTCTGCATTTTATTTCTTTGTCCCTGTTTCGGATACACCTCTCACAACACGGGTCGAGCTCGGGCTCGGGTTTTCCTTTTCTTGATTTTTATGTTTGACTAGCTATATGTTTGACTAGCTATTTATCTCTCGGTGTAGTTTGGATATTTTTTTTAATAAAAAAATCAAATATGCAAGTTTATTCAATATTTTTTTCTACATAAAAAATATTAACTGTAAATTAAAAAATCTATCCACGCACTAATTTAATAAATTATGAATCATTTGTATCAATAAATAAATAAAATCATTAATAATAATTAAATACATATATAAAAAAACAAGAGATTAATGTAGATCAAGATATTTGATCTCACAATATGGGTAATTTACTCAATTATATTTAATAAATATATTTATTTAAATCAATTTTTTTTATCAATTGATAATAAAAATAAACACACACATAAAATTAATTAAATAAAAATCAAATAGAAAAAATATATCGCAAGGTTACACTTATTAGAAGTACTATCCAAAAGTAGATAATTTTTATTTTTAAAAATAAAGTTCAATTATATAAAACATAAAAATTTATAAATAAATCAGAATAATATCTTAAAAAATTTAATACATACAAAATAATTAAATAAACAACCACTATTTAAAAAGGGCTACATACAGAAAATAAAAAACTAGAGAAAAGAGGTATTGACTGAAATATTGTTTAAAAAACACATATAAAAAATATGATTTTTAAAAAAAAATTAAAAAAAAATAAAATAAAAAATAGATTAGTCGCCACTAACCTCGCCCATTTAGGACAGGCTTGTACACGGACTCTATTTTTTTAAAAGAATGTAACTGGGGTGAATGACATATTGTCTGTCACAATATTTTTTGAGAAAAGAACCTCAGATGATGTGTCATGTGAAATTCCTTGGATTTCGACTATTGTGATGGCTGGAAAAATAGAATATATGTTTTTTTACCCAAACACTCGTGTTCAATTTATTTTTAACCTAAAACACATAGAAAAGAATCTAAACACATTTACAAATTCATAGATAGCCTTAAAAAAACATTAAAAAAAAATCTGAAACTAAAAATCTTCTCGAGCATTAGATCTGGTTTTTTAAACAATTTCAAGGTTAAAAAACACCTAAATAAAAATTCATCACCAAATGAAACCCTTTAGCATCAAGATCGATTATTTTGGTTACCATAATCGGTGGCAATACCAACTTTTTCTTGCTCTACTACCAAAAAATGGCGAGATCTTCCTCTCTCTTCTTTCAAATTAGAAACTAAAAATTAACAAAAATGAGTTATTATATCAAAATTGAATTGAAAAAAATATTAAGGAATCAAATAGGTAAGAAATGTGTAGTTTGAGGAGTGAAGTGAACTTTTTGTGAAAACTTTAAAACCATCATCTGTATGTGATGTATTTTTCACTTAGAGCATCTATCTTTTAATTTTAGCCTTAGTTAATAAATTTGATTCAACTATTTTTTAATTTGATCCAAAAAAGAATATAATTATGTAAGAAAAAGTTTGATGATAAAAAAAAAACTAAACTATAAATCTACAATAAAATGAATAACGATGAATAAATAATGTTTAGAGCATTCGGTTTAAAGTTTTGTATAATACTTTTTACGAATGGGGACTTGGACACACTTTTTGGATGTATATCAATTATCAAATAAATATCAGGTACACTCTAAATGCAACTAGAAATTAAAATTCATGCATCAAGCTAGTATTCTAAAGGCTATAATAATAATAATAATGCAAGAATGGCAGGATTCAAATCAGGGTCTTATGAAGTTTCACACTCCGACAACCTATGAAACCCATTTTGTGAGTTGTTCAGGAGAAAAGGGTGGAATTGGTGCGTACAAAACCCATTTTTAATTTTTACAAGCCCTGCCAATGAGGCAAACGTGGTTGGTCCATTCGAGAAAAGGGTGTGGTTCTTGAGTCCAACAGGAAGGCTAAAAGATGACCTTAGGTTCAGGTTCGGGCATGGCTTGTTCAAGCCCAGCCGGATCTCTTCCTGTATCCAAACGCTGGGTTTCTAGATTCTTCTAAAACCCCCAGAATTCCTCTAGATGGTTGGCATAGATCAGTCATCATAGTAATCACTTGCGATTGTGCTTATTTTGCGTTTGGTTTTATTTACAAGTCTTCTGTTCAAGAAATGACAAATTATCCTGATAAATGTAATTCGCTTAACATTCATGTTGTAAAATTCACATTGCTTTCTCAATTGCTGGAATATTACTAGATCAGGCATGATAATGTTTGTGATTAACCATCCAATCTGATGAAAAATAGAGTTTTTGTCGTGGGCTCAATTAAAAAAGTGTGTTCTCTCTCATTCTTTAATGCCAGCAAGCGTTACTCTATGTTCTCTCTACGTTATTCGTTTTAAAGCTTCTTGTTGTAGTAATCTAATTTAGATTCATTAACCACTGCTTGCAAATGAATTGGTGGGGAGGATCTTTCTTCACTTCACTTTGCTTATTTTTGCAGGAGCTAGATTGTGTGCAAATACGATCAGAAACAAGCCCTGCTATCGATCCCACCTGTGTTTAACAAGTATGCAGTTTATACTTCTATTTATCTATTTGGATTCAGTAGCACTGGTCGTGATTGAATTGGCGGGGAGGATCTTTCTTCGTTCACTTTGCTTATTTTTGCAGGAACTGGATCGTGTGCAAATAGATAAATAGAAGTCCTGCTATCAATCCCACCTGTGTTTAACAGGTACGCAGTGTTATACTTCTATTTGCTAGACCTCTTTAGGATTCAAGACTGTTGTTTTTGTTCTATGCAATTATTTCAGGAGATTTAGGTTGCTCAAAGTGGCTGTTTGAAGTTATTTCTCTGGTTTTATCTATTCTTCTGAGTTCTGCCACCACTAATATTGCCAGCCTGATTAGTATTTCTGATATCGGGATTTAGCTGCAAGCTTCATAATTCACGCTTGGAAGGTTTTGGAGGTTCAGCAGTTCTTTTTCTATAGAGCCGCGGGCCTCTAGTAAGCTAATATATACTGGGAATGTTGGTCGTCCATGGCATTTAATATTGGACCATCTCTAATTTCAACCTAGCCGTCCAACCAGTGTTGGTGTACTAATATTTGAAAAAATCCAAGAGCAATCAGCTGCATCCAATGTTTCTCAGCAAGTCCTTCTCATTCATTTTTTTCCTGTTTTCTTTTATTTCTTTTCATAGAAGAACAAGAAGTAGAAATAAATCTAATCTCTTCAAATTTGGGCTGAATTGCTCGTGGCTGCACATGTTCTTCTTGTAGATTAAATGTACAAACAGCTTTGAGGCTATCTTCTTCATTTCATTTTCCATTCATCTCCCTTGTATCATCCGTGGATGTGCACTTGTTCTGGAATTCAGGCATCTAAAGCAGCATTCCTGTGGAGAAAGCATAGATGACATGCATTTGGGTCTGTGGTGAATTATTCTGAGTAAATCTTCCTGGAATACATCATTTAGTTGTTTCTTGCTGAGTTTGTGGCCCGTATTGCTGGGAAATGCTTTGCTACCTGATATTTGCCCTTGCCTAGATTTTGCTACCTGGCTACAGCAGCGTGCACTTTTGCAGCTTCACTACGGAGTTGGTAAGGTATCAACAAGAGTAATTAATTTACTAGAATATGTAAAAACTACAGTGCTTTTCTATCTGAACATCATTGCTGTATGAAATGAGGAACTGACTTGATGGCAAAAGTTATTTTGTGTATGCTTTGAAGGTTCTGGTAATTTACGACTCTTTATGGAAGGTCGAGGCAAGCTTTCTCAGTGTTTCTTGGACCATTCTAGATGGCATTTCTTGTGTGACACTGAGGTGCTACTATAGATACAGAATGTTGCACAGAACGATTTTTTTTGCTGTCCAACAAGAATATCCTAGTTGTGCTCTGTCCTATAAAGTTTTCTTTGACTTGGTGTTGTGTTCTGCGCCTTGTTTTGGTCAAAGGGACTCGTGTTTTGTTGACAGGTTGCTGGGTGTAAATCCCAGCCTTGATGGTAAGTTGAAATGTGCTTTGTCGGGCACATATGTTCTTGATGCTTATATGGGTGGCCAGGTTAATCTTTTCCCAATTGGCGGTGGCGCTTTGGTATAGTATCTGGCTACATGTCAAATACTTCAACAATTGAGAAATTTCTAACTTCTAAATCCATCTTTAAGCGAATTCTTAAAGTGCTGGTAGGCGTGCATAATCTTTCTGCAACCATCCGCGATCTTAGGGTGAATTATGATGTCGTAATCTGAAAATCGCATGATCGGCGATTGGCAGACAAAAAATTATTTGTATATGGTTCGCTGTGGCTGCTGGCACACCCCCACTAGCATCCTGAACCCGAGCGACAACCCGTTTGCGCCGCTCGTATATAGATACTCCACATTGCCTAGGGATCCATCCAATAAGGAATCAAATATTCCCAGAAAAACAACAATATCGCATGGCGAAGAAGCATCGAACGACAGAAAGTGATCAATCCATTTTTCCCATTGCTTTATTTAAGTTCACGGTCCCCAATTAGAATCACTGAAACGCAGCCTATATTCTTTCAACATGTGTGCAAGCAATTGACTCTGTCAAGCAGTTTTTACCTTTTTAAACCACCATTCTTCAAGGAACCGAAAGCATAAATATGGCCTGGGCACGGGCTTAAAAAAACAAAAGAGCATTACTTAATTACAAAGCTAAAAATAGGAGTAGACTCTGGAGTGGTTAAGATATTCTTCCTCCTTGTTTCCCTCGGTTCATATTCAGAAGAGACAGCACATTAATTTTCTCCACCAAATTCTCACGACTGAGTTCCTTTTCTAAGAAAAACAAATAATTTTGCGGATTCCCGGACAAAGAGAGAAGCTAGAACGCTTCCCTAGCAAACTGCATCCTCAAGAAGAAACCCTAGCACTCAAAAGTCTTCAGTCCTTGAAATCAATGCACATTCCTTCGACAACAAAAACAAATGGTAAAGGACAAACGAGAAGGTAAGAAGCATTGAAGGAGAAGCAAACTCTTTTTAGCTTATATAGTTTACTCCATATGGTAATCTATCTCTACATACAACCTAAGGGAAGATGGGTGCAAAAAAAAAAAAAAAAACTAGAGAACTGAACCCAACTAGATAATGGCCAAAAAGCCATAAGATGAAGAAGTTCGAGTTCTTCTACAACTGCAAGTCTGCAAGAGAAATTACGACCAGGAAGTCAGTAAGACATTACATACCATGATGCCATATCATTAAGGGGTCTTTCATCTGCAACTCTTTTAGAGAAGTCAGTTAAAGGGAAACTACAAAGCAGTAACACAGACTTCTCCTCTACTCTTCCTTTAGCATATGGGAGGGGACGAGATCTTGAAGAAGCCCATGATCATTGAGTAAAGTCGACCCTGAGCTGCTGCAAAAGCGCTTCTCATATTTTAGATAATTAATCGCAGCAGCATTTGTGTTGCTTCCATTGTAACCAAAACCCAAAGGTGAGAGGCTGTTGACAAAAGGTGGTTGTTGTTGTCGACTTTGATGTTGTTGATAGAAAGATAATCTCCTTTGCATTGGCATCACATAGGCAGCAGTGGACGAGAAACCAGAATCAGATGCAGGTCCAGTAAAGTTTGGACGAGGCATGACCGGGCTAGGATGGGTGTGTTGACCTTCATAAGTGGTCACAACTACGCTTGGATCACTGAAAGACCTCTCCACTCTCTTCTTCACATTACACGAGGCAGTGGTGCAACGATAGTAACTCCTAAATCAAACACACAAGGGCAACGCAAACCCATTAAAATTTCGAATAAAATTATGCAAATCTAGAGTCAAATGGCAAAGAAAGCAAAAGGGCTAGAAGAAAGAGTTCACATTGGAGTTAGTACCTAGGAAAAGGGCTATTTTTCACAGCTTTTTGGCCGTACTTTCTCCATCTGTACCCATCTTCCAGATGATCAACCTCGCTCTTTGTCATGAATGCGAACCTCGGCTCTCTCTGTCTCTTCTGATTTGTCTTCTTTGGTTTCAACCTGGAAACAAAGCACAAAACCAACACACAAATTAGAAGGGCCGTGTCAAATTAATGTTCACACTCTAATAACCACATGACACCAAAACCCATTTCTATTTTCTTGATTACTAGTCTGAAAGGAGTTCTTAATTTGTAGCATTACACCGAACACGAACACAAACACAAACACACACACAAAAAAAAAAAACCATCCTTTTCCCCCCTCAAATGGGTATCTTCTAAACATAAAATCACAACAAAAAAACAAGTACGACAAAATACTGAAAACTCACTCTTTCTTGTTCTTTTCTTGCTCCTCTACCTCGTCATCAACACTCTTATTAACAGGCTCGTCGTTCAAACCTTCACTAGAAGCCGATGAAATCGATGAAGAGTTAGGTGTAGCAGGCTGATTCAACAACTCTGGTGGCGACTCCGTAACTACTTGAACATTTGGAGCCTGCGCAGGTGGTATTGGTACCTGTATCATATCAAGCAAAGAAGGACTAAAGTCTTGCATACCCAGTAGCTCCATGAACCCTAAAGCGTTCTTATCTCCATCAACAAAGTTAAAACCATATTGACCCTGCATAAATGGATAGCTAGTTTGAACATGATCATTAGTAGTACTAAATGCCGGAGATCCATCAAATTTCTCAACCTTCACAACTTCTCTCCTCTCCATAACTCAAAATCAAAACAGTAAAATCTTCATCAAACAGAAGAGAAGCAGTGGTGTGGGGTTTATCTTCTCTTCTCTTCTCTTCTCTTCTAGAGACCGAGAGTAGGGTAGGGTTGATCTGATTTTTTATGGTAGGTGGGCAAGTGAGAGGGAAAGTGAGAGTTTTGAGTGTGAAACAAAGCTGAGATTTTTGGGGTGGAGAATATAATGGCGAGGTTTTTAGAGCTTCAGGTGGATGAGCGCGTGAGGATGTGAGATTGCAACATGGAAGGTGTTGACCGGCAATTGTAGGTCAAGTTCTGTACGGGTTGAAAACAGAACCAGTCGTCAAATTCAATGCCTGAGCATGAGCTTTAAATTCTACTATATTTGTGGGTGTTGTGGACCGACACACAAAGTGGTCGAAGCTTTCATGCGTAGATTTGACCGGAACCAGTTCGTAATGTGAACGAGATAGAGCAACCGGTGTGATGCTTACGGCTCACTCGCGTTAGCATCCATGCATGTGAACGGGGATGAATGAATGTATCCTCCAAGCCCAAAGATCTCCTTTCCTTTTTCTTTTTCCTTTTCCTTTTCAATAGTCTTTTTTTTTTCTCTCTCTTTTTATTTATTTATTTATTTTATTTTTTTTGCAAAAAACGAGAATGGATGGAGTATTTCTTTTTGTTAGCTAGTGATCTGTCTGATTGGTACTATTTTATTGGCATGCTCTAAAGAACTTAAGCCCCCACCGTCACTATTATATTTATATAAGTAGTGTTTTTTACTTTTTTTATAGCAGTGTACTAATCTTTTTAAAGTTTTTTTTATATATATTAAAATAATATTTTTTATTTTTAATATCAGTACTTTAAAATTATCAAAATAATAATAAAATTTTAATTTTAATTTCTCTTAAAAAAAATTAAAAAATTAAACAATTAGTCCGATTATACTTTAAAGACAGGTAAATAAAATCGGCATGTTTAATTTTAACCACGAGTCCGAGCCAAAAGGAGAGAGATAGTTTCTTTTTTCCAATAGAGTAATTTGAATGAACCATTATCTTCAAAGATATATATAACTATTGTGGATGCCATGCTCTTTCTAATATATACATGTTGTGCATTGATCACTGCGTAATGTAATTTAATTTAATTTAATTTAATTGCTTGATGAAAGTGCTAATTCTCAATTAATTAAAGAACAGTGATTTTGATGGTGCTTTTGTTTCTATCAAGAAATATTAGGAGAATAATTAATGTTCATACGCATCTGGAGGAGCTAAATTCTCTTTTGGATTTTCTCATCGGTTTGATTTTTGTATTTTAAAAATATTTTTAAAAAAATTAATTATTTTTAATGTTTTGATATTATTTTGATGCGCTATGTTTAATATAATTTTTTAAAAATAAAAAAATATAATTTTTAAATGAAAAGTAATTTAAAAACACGATTACAATCATACTCTTAAAAAATATTATTTATCAACTAAAGCGCGATCCTTTTTCATCAGCAATTGATTGGATTGAGTGTGTGGTGGCTTTTTTTCAAAGCTACTAAAGTTATAGGTGATAAAGCTAAAATTCTCATTCATGGTTTTGGTAACGGGTGAATACTAAAAACTATTTATTTTTAAAAATTAGAATATTTTTTAATATTAAAAATAGATTTAAAACATCAAAAAAAAATATTTTTAAAATACAAAAATAAACATAATTTTAACAAACTTCTGACAGGGTATTTGGAAGGGAATAAAAACCCCTGCGGATGGAATTCTTTTTGTGTAGCAACAAAGACTGCACAAGAAAATAACAGCCGAAGGTCAGTATGTCAGCAGTCAAAAAGAAGCTGATCGATGAAACTTTATAATTTATTAATTATTATTTCTCTCGACTGCAATAAATAAAAGAACCTAAAGTCGATCATGATATAAAAAAAAAAGAGATCGGTATCAACTCGTCCAAAAGGATGAGATGAGATAAGTTATTATTATGCAGATGGTATCCGTGGGCTGCAGGCTTCCTAGCTAGAGTCGGTGATAGCGGCTGCTTCTTTATTCTCTTTTCAAGTGAATTCTGCAAACCACCACACAAGAAAGATAAGAATTCTCTTTTTTGTTGAGAACTCTTTCTTGAACACGATCCGTATCCACCGTGTGGAAAAGGCTGGCGCACGTGTGGTGGAGGGGCGGAACCCTAACGTGATTCGCTTGCAATCCCACTGATCACCTCTGCAGGCTTCCATTATTTGGTTCGTTCCTCGCTTTTCTTCTACCACTGTTCTTTCTTCTTCCTTGCAATTGTACTCGGTTAATATATATATATATATATATATATATATATATATATATATATATATATATATATATAGTGTTTTTTTAAAAAATTATTTTAATTTTTAATTTTTTTCTTTTTTTAAATTAATTTTTTTATATATTTTTTTATATAATTCAAAGGTACTGATATTAAAAATAAAAAATATTATTTTAATATATTTGTAAATAAAAAATAATTTAAAATTCAACTACTAAACCAATAAAAAAAAGTTATCTTTCAATGTTTTGCCAAGTAAATTCCAAACCAGAAAATTACCAAAGATCCACGAAATCTTTCTTTCTTTCTTTCTGTTTTTGTTTTTTTTTCATGGAGTCAAATTAGGCCACGATACACGGCCCGGTGTCCCTACCATCTTCCCTAGGCGGTTGGCCCTTCTTTATCGTACACGTGTTTCTCTTTCGGGCCATTTTAAGTGGGCCCTTCAAAATCCACAGGCACGATTCACGAGTCTAATCCAACGGTCCATCGCAATTCTTTTTCACATTACACGCCAGCACGTGCCCTTATTTGTGCCGCAGAGTTTGGGTTTCATTACCGTCAAAATGAGAATCATGTGTGCATGCATACCCTTCCTTGCTTAAAAAAAAAAAAAGGTGTAATTATTATATACCCCATTCCTAAATTCATGCTGTGATTTTTTCTTGAGGCTGGAGCGTGGATAAAAAGAATATTTTTATAAAAAGTTAAATGATTTATAGAACAAACTTTTTATATTTCATTTTTTTATAAAATACGAATCTAGGAGGTATAAACTAACGCAGGGACATTACTATAAAAGCATCATTAATTAAAGCTAGGAGGGGCTATTTTTCCAAAAAGCAACAAAAGGTTACACATTTACCAGTACATGAATCGGGGAAAACTATTTCTCAAGATTTCTCTGTTTTTTAATGATTTAAATGACGTATAATGTATCGAGTCATCTTTTTGCAGTTAACCGGAGAACATATACAGACGTCTTATTATTATTATTATTATGGTTTAAAATATTTTTTTATTTTTTTAAAAATTATTTTTACATTAAAATAATAGTAATTATTTTGAAGAATGAACATATACATACAGACATCTTGGAGAATATAATAGTAATTATTGTTTAAATTTTTTTTTAATATATCAAAATAATATTTTTTTATTTTTAAAAAATTATTTTTACCATTAATACATTAAACCCATCTGAAAATATAAAAAAATTAAATAAAAATAATTTAAATTTTTAAAAAACACAATTTTAATCAGGTCACACTCACATTTTATATATATATATATAAAGAGCATGTTCAATCCGACACACACATATCACGTGTTAGTGAACCTTAAGTTAATTAGAGGTAAACTCACTGAAAAACTCACTTAAAAAGATTAAAAAAAAAACAACTTGAGGTAGGAGTATAGGGGACAGAGAAATAACAGGTGAGTGTTCTTGACTGGTGTTGCTTCTTGGATACGTTTTGGAGCTCAGAACGAGACAAAGAAGACCCGAAAATTTAAATATCCAATTACTTGTTTTGATGTGCAGAGTCACCATCCAAACTTTCTTTCTCTACCAGCCTCCACCCTTAGACTCGGCTACTTTGGTTTCTGGACACAGCCCAGCAATAATATTTGACTTTGCTCAGCTCACCAGTTTTTGCTCTGCTCATCGATGCCGCTCAAGCTTATCTTGTGCCTCCTGGTCAAATCTTTGATTCTTTTACCTTTCGTTAACTTAATTGATTATTTCTCCATTTTTAAGAATTTGGAGCTATAGCCTCTTTTATATGCATGTGTGTGAGAAATAGAGAGAGAGAAGATGACTGCCCACATGGATTGGACAAAATTTCAAGTTCATCATATGATGGGGACTTCAATTGCAAATTCCACGTGAAGCTCGTAATTTAACAGCCAAAGTTCAATGAATCTTCCATCTGGATCCTTATTTTACATACCTTTTCTTAATCTTGTTGATTAATAGCGTTTCTCGTAATCATAAAGATCTTTAATTTTAATTAGTGTGTTCTGGGGTTTGATTGAGAAAAAATAATACGAAAAGCTCACAAAAAACCTGCTTCTATCATCGCTCCTATCTTCTCAGTCGCAGCAAGGGAAGCTTGAAATGCGAGCTTCTCCGATATACTGGAGGGAAATTGTATGTTTCTAATTAACACCCTCATTTGTTTTATTATTATTTTGATAAATTAAATACCCTCCACTATTGGCATTGGGCTAATAATCCATCTAGCCGCTGTTTGCCCTTGAATTTTTATTTATTTATTTTTTACAGATTTATGAACCCACCTAATCCCTGCTTTAATTTAAAATGAACCAACTTGATGTAATCCCTTCCATGACAAACAAATCTCTTTTTCTGTAACGGCAGGTAGAGCTTCTTGAAGTTTGACATAACTGAGGCTCTTTCTTTCATGCTATTCATCTAAGCTCGTGAATGAGTAGCTTTTTAGCCTAATAGTCCTCTCGTGGATCATCGATCTTGGACTGATTAGGATTTTTCAAAACAAAGCTGGGATCAGAGCTTCACATGGGGAGGTCAAAGGAAGAACACTGGTCTAGTCTTTATTTGGGTGGTCAAATCGATTTTTTTTTTAATTCTTGATTTTTTTTTATTTTTTTGTTTTCAATTAAGTTTTTAATATATTTTCAAATAAAAAAAAACGAGTAACAAGATATTTAAACATGTACAACAACATGACATTATTACATATTTATTAAGAGGACTACGGAATTGGTCAAATATATATAAAAGAGGGTCCAAATTTAATGCATGTAGCTATCTTGTTGATAATATATAGACACCAGATCAAGTGGGTGTTTGCAAAATGGAGCCCGTAGTATCTTCCTGGCTAGAAAAGGTCAAGCAACATGCACGTTCTTCTCTTACAAGGGCTCGTTTGATTTACACGCCCACTGTATAACAATTACGGTCGTTCACGATCCTATTGCCTTCTCAGTCTCAGGAAATCCAAATCGGAATGTGGACTTTTGTTAATGCATATCAGCTCAATGCAATGACAACCAAGGCTGCCATTTATTGAAAAAAATCCAATTATTTTATTTTATTTGAGAGTAGGTTTTATAGCCTCAAATCACCTTTGTTTTTTATTTCTAAAGTATATTTAAAAAAAATTATTGTTTTTTTTCTAATTATTTTTTGTGTATGTTTTTCGTATCGTTTTAATATGATAATGTCAAAAATAAATTTTAAAAATATTATTTTAATATATTTTTAAATATAATATATTTTAAAAAATAATGGTTATGAAGATAACAAACAAACTTTTAAAATGCTTGCGTGGAGTTGGATTACGAGTGGACCTACAATGGGTTGGAAATTATCTGTATATCATACCCTGATTGGGATAGATTTAACAATCCTTCACGGGTTCGAATGCCTTCTTTTCTTTAATTTACCTATCTAAGCCTTAAAATTTAAATTTGCATTGGCAAGCACCGAGGCTAGCAAAACGATAGGAAAATCAAGACACTCAAAATGAAAGGAAAAAAAAAAAAGAAGCCCATTTTCAGTACAGTTTTCCAATTTCACAAGGTGTACTGGTGCGCGATCAAAGCTCGTACATTCCAGAAAGAATGCTGACGGACATCGGCCCATACACTGGCAATGCATTGTTCACTGGAAATATACATGGGCCAAATGCAACCGGTCATCGGCTGCCGCCACCATTTCCGTGCTCGGTTTGCTCAAGTATTCTTTGACAAGAAGGTGCAAACCAAATTGATTTGCCATCGAACGACAGGCACACACGGTCAATTTCATCATCATCAAAGCCGCACGCCTCCTGGACAAGTCCATTCCATCCCCATACCGCCTATCCTTGAAAAAACCTTGTGATTACAACACATCGATCTTATCATCATTCATGAAGGCCATCATTGAGCTTGAACCAGTACGAAACAGTACCAACACATTACATTATTATTTCATTTCGCATCAGAATATGTTTGATTAGCTGCCTAATCATGTATCAAAGTAGTATTACAGCTAAGGCAGAGCCTTTCCATGCCCCCACTTTGATGCAATATGGAATTGGAAACTGTTGCAAGATCTTGATAAAGCGTTGCTGATATCATGTGATAGCGATCTTGTTAACCATCTTCGCCACTGTGCTTGGGTTTTGGCCCGGCGAACGTCTTTTCCAGGCAGGTTGGTCTCCTGGACCCACCTGGTTTTTCTTTCACCGCTTCTTTTCATCTCCGTCGGGCTTCAAATCAAAACATCTAGCCTAAGCTAGAGCTATGTTCTAGTATTCTTCCAACAGAATTAAATGCTTAAATAGTAACCTACTAAGGTCTGGCCCAGTGCTTTGATGTAGGCAACCCAACGAATGCATTAAAAAAATGTTAGCGTTGCTTTTCTTTTCTTTTTTATTGTTGTAAAATATTTGCAATAATAACTAAGAACTTGAATAGTGTATAAAATAAAATTAATCGCCAACCATTTGCATTAATAAATGAAAATAAATTGACGTGGCATGTTTGACTGTTTGACTTAACAGGCCATTAATAAATTGGCCACCCTGTTTAAATAGCAGTTTGGTTAAAAACAAATAACGCCACTGTCGTCTTAACTCCAACTTAGTCTTAGCTCAAATGCCAAGAATAGACAACGGCACAAGCTGATCTATGAAATTGATGATTCGAATAATGAATATGATCTGGTTGGGCTTTTTATTTTTATTTTTTATTGGGCTCTTATGGGGTCTTAACTAATTTTAGGTTAGATCAAAACAAGGAGGTGAAATTTTAAAAAATAAATAAATATTAAAAGATTAAACTAATATATATATATATATATATATATAATTTTTTAGACCGGAGTTAATCTTTCAAACTCGCAACCCGTAAAATCTTAAATCCGAATTCAATCAAGAAACTTAATTCTCAGCTAATTTAATATTAGAGAATGAAATTATAAAAAAAAATCTAAATAAAAAAAATTATCAAAGCAAAATGAATGAGGATCAAATGAGAATCAAATTTGACAGAAAAATATTAAAGAGAAATGAAATTTATAAAAAAATAAATTGTGAATGATAAACTTAAAAAATATTAGTTAAAAAAAAAAGAAAAAAACCGTGCATATATTCTCTGTTCTTTTATACTTATTTTTGTCCTTTTTCCTTTGATATTTATATTTATTTTTGTTTTTTAACTTATCAAATCAACTAAGTTATATTAATATTACTTTTATATAATTTAATTAAAAACTTGTACATGTTAAGGAGTTATGTTCGGAATTTTTAAATTTGACTTGCTTAATCGAGTTTAATAACAATATTAAACAATTCTTTATATCTTGGATATTATTTTTTTTATATTTAATTTTTCTCATTCCAACTCATTACATATCACTGGAGGTAAACTAATTATTAATAAAAATGTAGATTTGATGCAGATATCTTTTGAAGATTAAAGAGACCAATTCCGATTAAACTACAATTAATCGGCTGTCAATGTTTTCCATCTTCTTTGATAATATCATCAATTATTACTAATTTGTGAAGATGGAAGATGGTGCCCTTATTAAATGCTGAGACGAGCCCAAGTGTACTCTGTTCGTTCTGTCTGATGAGCCTATCCGACATGGCCCAAAAACCAAACGTGGCCTTCCTCAACCATATACTTCCAAAGTGTTCAAGATTACGCCACTCTTACTGTTTGGAATTGGCCCGAATAACTAACCCTAAATGTATCTTCAGGAATGATGTATCCTGTTTTTTAAAATATTTTTTTATTAAAATAATATTTTATTCAGATTTTTTTTAATTTTAATATTAGTATATTAAATATTTTAAAAAATTATCAATTTAATAATCCGTGAGGCAAAGATTATAATGTTAAATTATTTATGTCCTATGCAATTCTGAATGAATGTTAAATTAAATTTCACATGTTTTAAAAAGTATAATTGAATTTAATTACGAGATTTAGTATTTTATTCTAAATATAAGAATGATAATAAATTATCTGAAATTAAATTAAATTTTATATATAAGAAATACACGTGGCATTACTGAAATGATGATTTTAAATTGGTAGGCGCTTATTTGTACATGATTCTGGGGTCTTCGAAGCTTTAAATGATCCTTAATTACAAAGGCACGAACGGTTCATATATATCTACCTGTACGTACGAGGCTGGAAAAGAAGAAGAAAAATTAATCCATTTCCAACCACGTCACAGTAATGCGATTATAATAGCTTATTTTTACATGCTTTCGAGAGTGGAGAAGTTGAATGCATGGAGCTGTGGAAAATATATAACAGTGGTGAATTTGATAATCAATTCACTTGTTCATCCTCGCTAATTAGCCACTTCTCACACAAAGCTGCTGCGCGCTGTTAAATCTAGACAATCACGTCCACATATATGTAGACTTACAAAACGAAGTCCTATTCGTACGGCTATGAATAACATAAAGGATAGCAGATTATGAGAAGAAAAGAAATTAAAATTTGAGAGAGAGAGAGAGAGAGAGGGATGATAGCCTTTACAAAATGAATTAGTTTACTAGCTACTCGTCCGAACCTGTTAATTCCTTAACCATTATCTGCATGACTTTCACTCTCGTCTGCAAAGACAAAATGTAATCAGCTGTCTCTCTGAAAAGCCCATCCAATCCCAAGGATTCGCCATTAGGAATGAGCTTCTTCAGGGTTCTAACTCTTCTCCCAACACCATACCCAGCCCTTCTAGTAGAACCTTCTACACGTGCCATTCTCTTCATCAAAATCCTTCTAGGTCTCTTGCCCTCGGCATGTCGTCCGTGTTTGTGTTTCCTCGGTGGGCATCTTCTCTTGGCTTGTCCTTCCATGACTTTTTCCCACAAAGTACTCTCGTTTGACTTGTGCACCATTTCTTCATTTCCCTGGACCTTACCCTTGAAAGATACAAGAAGAGAATGTTCGCCTGCTGAAACTCCCATTACAGAAAAGGTCTCGAATGAATCACTAACTTGCGCAGGCCTTCCAAATTCAATTGCCGAGACAAGACGTTGTATCGCATATGCCACACTTGCGGGCACTTATATACGGTATTTAGGCGTGGGTAATAATTGGTTTGTAAAATGAGGATAATGGAAATAAATTAAGGTAGGGCCCATGCACAAACACAGTTTCATAGAAGGACTCCAAGGGAATGGGATCAATGAACAAGGAAGAGCCAAGTGTACCTAAGGGTGTTGCTTGTTGCTTTGGTTGGACATGTTCTCCAGCTCAATGCACATGCAACCACATGATTCTTCACCACCACCCAACTCGCTAATCTAAGCCACCATCTCTCATAGCACCCTCCCATCTCATCAAAACACCCTGGATTATTCCTCCCCCACTTTCCAAATTCAATGTATAATATATATAATTTTGAGTTTGGGCCGGGTCCTTAATATTCTTATCTCCACCTCAAAAAACATGGCATCCTACATATATATATTTATATATATATATATATATAAAAACCCTAAGGCTCATGGTGGTTAAGTAGCTCTTGTTTCCACATAGGAGAGCCCTAGATTATCGAACTACAAGCATTTTTGCAGAGCCTGTGATTAATTAAATATTGTTAATTACTTTGTCAATACTTGTGTTGACAAATGTGGACAATTTAGATCCTAATGTTGGGATAAGGTAGATTTTCTTCTGACATTCATGAACCCCATTTCCCATCAAAATGATGATTGCTTATTAAGGATTTTATCAACAAATCATGTCCTGGCACGTCTGGTTCGAAGTACACCAACACAAACTTATCCGAGACAATCTGACAGACAAAACTGCATGCATCCGCATTAGTGATGCTACGGAAGACATTGATTCCAGGATTCAAGATGACGGAGTCTTCATCTTTAATTTCCTCGTTTATAACATTAAGTACTTTGATTCTGGAAGACTGGAAGGTTTCTGGTCCTGCCTTGAGAATTACACACATTTTATAACTGGTCATTCTTTCTTCTGCTCTTGTTGGGAGCTAGCTCAAGATCAATAGAACATGCACACACATGCGCAGTTGATAAAGCAATTGATTTTTATCTAGGCATAGATCAAGCACAAGATTAAGTCCAGTTACATGCATGGCTCGAAACATGTGCACTACCCATGGCTCGATGTGGACTAGGAGACTATATATATGTTTTGTAATAGAATTCAATCAATAGTGGGTTTCCACTTCCATATGTGCACTGCAAGTAACGAACAGGTAGGGAGCAATGTTACGTAGGATGTTCTCTTCCTGTCATCCAGTTGTTGGTACATGTTTGCTTTGTTTATATTGGTAGATGAACTTATAATACAAAACAAACAAATCTTGACGGCTACGCACATGGATTTATCCATAGCTTCACATATAGTCTGCATTATTGGTTTATTTTTTTCTGAAACTTTGAGAGACGATTATATACCATTGAATAAGTGTTATTTTTGGATTCGAAGCACCAAACACATACATTTGAAATTAATATTTTCCTTTTCTCACTTTCTTCCTCTCTTTTTTTTTTGGTCTTGAATTACCAGCTGGTTGCAAATTAAACGCATCCCTCTCTCATGGCTAAGTAGCTAGCATCCTTAAGGGTTTTGGGCTAGACTTTTACTTTGACAAAACTTAACTTTGTTCCTTATTGTTGGAAGGATCCATGTTAGCTATATGAAGCAGAAAATAAAAAGGGAAACCTTTGTATTCTTTTTTATCCAGCAACAAAAGTTTTAATCTTGATTACCTTTATTTTTTGATAAATTATATTTAGTGCTAGGCTATTTATATTAGTGCATGAGTCTATCATCCATGTGTAGTTAACTTAGATCATGTTTGGATACTTGGCTTGGTGTAATTATGTAAAATTTTGAATTTAATTTTTACTTTAAATTAATTTTTTTATATTTTTGGATCATTTTAATGTGATGATGTTAAAAATAAATTAAATATATATATATTTTTTAATATATTTTCAAGCAAAAAATACTTTAAAAAAATAACTGCTACCATAATATTAAAAACTACCTTACTCTTTAAATCTTTGTGGTTCACGTATTTGTTAAGATAAAAATATATTTTTTATAATCACCTAACAATTTTTGTAATAAAATATTTTTATAATATTTCATAAATATTCATCTTTGTAGATTATTTAAATTTGAAAGCTTTGGATAGCAGTCTTCCTTTCCATTCGAACGTGCGGTGATGAAACCCTAACTTCTTTTAGCACATGCAAAGAAACTAATTGGACCAACTACCCACGTTCTAAGGAATGATAATCCAGGGAGAAGAAGCCCTACTAGGTGCTTGTGGGCCTCCTGGCCCATTGAACACGCCTACTACACCACTTTTCTTGCATCTCGTGCTGGATTCACAATGTGCTGTCATTTCTTTTATTTATAAAATGGCACCCTATTTTATTGTTATCCAATATTTTTCCCTAATTAGTTAAACTTGTTAGATAGTGAGGCCATGTTAACCTTCAAAATCTATGAAATTTAAATAATAAAGACAAATCCTAAGAAAAAACAAAGCAAAATTATGAATCATCCAAATGATAATGGATGAGATTGACAAAAATATAATAAAAAGGATTCCAAACAAAAGAAATAATAGTTAAAAAATAAAGATTATTAAACTTATTAGATAGTGGGCCCATGTTAACCTTCAAAATCTGTGAAATTTAAATAACGAGGACAAACCCTAACAAATAACAAAGCAAAATTCCAAATCATCAAAATGCTAATGGGATGAGATTTTAAAAAAATACAATAAAAAAGGATCCCAAACAAAAAAAAATAAGGATTAAATCTGATATAAAAATAATTTGAAATCAAATACTAAGGGGTAAAATTGAAAACAAAATTCAATTAGAAAAATAATTAAAAATAAACAAATAACAACTAAATGAATAAAGACCAATTTTGATATAAAAATTAAATAAAACTAAATAATAAGGCCAAAAATAGAAGAAAAAATCAATTCAAAAAGAAAAAGAAAAAAGAAAAAAGAAATAGAAATAAGAAAGATGAAAACCAAATCAGGAAAAAAAACACAAGCTAAATGACACCTTTATATTATGACAAAATAAAAAGAAAAAAGAAAAATAGTAGGGGGATGAAAACGTTTATTGGAACCTAATTGATATGCCGTTGTCGACAAGCGCAACACCAATAGAAAGAGAAAGACAGGGTGTTTCCATTGCCACATTGAAAGGCGATGTTTGGTGGTGGGGTATTGTTGCACACACCATCCAGATGACTAAATAACTCTTTGTTAATCTCATAATTACAAAAATAAACTAATATGAGAAGACAAGTAAATCTTTTTTGTAAGTTCAAGAATTTTTTTAAGATAACATAGTAGCTTTTAAAAACACAAGAAAATCAAATTATGCTATATAATCCTCTGAAAAAATTTGCTTGTGAGGCATTACATTGTATATTAAAAAGTAAAAAAAATTAATATGTCACTAATAAATCTCAAAATATCTCGTGGAGTTTTTTGAAAATACCATTATACCCCAAAATGAGATCATTAATATTTTTTTTTGTTGAATAGCAAAATGGTAACCACACTGTTGTGGTAAATAATGAATTATGGATAGATGCACAATGAATTCTACGTGGGTTTTAAGTTTTTTTTTAATGTTCTTTTTATGAATGGATTTATTAAAAACATAAATTTTAGGATATCTGCACATGTATAAGTGGTGCATGAAAAACGTGTTCTGCATGTGCACAATAATTCCCTGCATGTTCAGCCATATAAATTGAAAGGAAAAAAAAACTTTATTTTTGTTCCTGTATATTCATCATTTTTCGTTAAGCTTGTAAATAGTATTACTATTTTGAGATATAAAAAATTAAGATAATTAAAATAAAAGGAACAAAGTTTTACGTATTTCATATTAAAAAATTATATAAATTATATTTCGGGATCTCATCTAACAGTCTAAATTATTCGATTGAAATTGTTATTTGACATAACATCAAAGTCTTGTTAACAAGTAACATGAGTTTAAATCTCATTACCCTTATTTTATTTGATAAAAATCAAGCACAATGTATTAAAAACATGTACAAGTTTCAAGCATGAAGAGCTTTCACTTGAGATTGTATATTAGATTTATTATATAAATCATATATTGTGACATTCACCAATAACTAAAACTATTAAATTACGATGAATTTTTTAACACTTCATGTTTTGAAAGTAAATAAAATTATTCAAAAATTGTTAAAAAGAACTTTATTTTATATTTTTATTTTTATCTCTTTAACCAATTACATTTATGTCTCTTTTATATTTATTTATTTTGTCCAGTAACACTAACAAAATATAACTGCATAATTTAAAAATTCTCGACGTTATCTTTATATTTTCCAAAAAAATAACACTTTTGGTCATGATCATAAGGATAAGCATAAGCTCCTTTTCTTTTGGAGAGTACAGGTTAGTATTGGGAAATTTGAGAATAGAGGGGTAGAGGTGGAGCATTGGTGAATTTGTAGGGATAAAAATGAAATTTAACCAAGGAAGATTTGTTCGGCTATGACAATTTGTTTAGCCGTTCTGTTTGAAAGAGAGAAGTTGGTTTGTGAAATCCTTTTCGGGGCTTCAGAGTTCAGATTAGTCTGATCTGGTCTCATTCGTCATAGTTAGCCCACTTTCTTTTCTCGAGGTTCGGCTAAGTGGCTAACAAGAACTATGGGCCGATTTCTTTATTTTGAGATGAGCTGCTGGGCCTGTCTGTATAGGCTGTAGCCTGTAGTTGTGTTCAAACAGTGGCCCGTTTGCTTACTGTTCGGCTCTACCACGCTGTGATCTCCCTCGAACACTGTGATGTTCTATGCTTATTATATTATATTGTGATATGAAGCAACGTAATTAAATTTTTTTATAACAAACTATGATGTTGTATTGTAAGTAATTTATTATTATTTAGCTAAAATAACCATAAATTATACAAATTCATTATAAGATTTTTAGTAGCTATGTTAATAAAAATACCACCGCTAACATTTTAAATACATTTTAAATTTGAAATGTCACGTGAGTTTAACATAATTTTTGTACTTGTATTTATTTTAATTTAAAAGTCCTGCAAAATCATTTTTTTATATATATATATCATATCATGAATAGAATATAACAGGGTAAAATACTTATTGTTGATATTCTTAATTATATGTGTTTACCATAAAAAATAAATGCAAGTTTGTTCTTGATAAAGATTATAGTATTTATTTTTCGTGGATATAAGGTTGAGAATATAATATAACTATACTTCAAATATTTCAATGCATGCCGAGGCAAACATGCACTGATTTCTTCTTTCTATAAAACAACTAGAATAGATACGAAGCATCTTAATTTGTTTTTAGAAGAAAAATTATACATTTAATTTTTTTTCTTTCAATGTTTTCTTTTAATATTTTATTGGTTTTGAATTCATTGTTATAATTTATTACAATATTTTTTTTATGAAATCATTGGAGTCTCATATAAACTTTCTAACATTTGATTGATATTCATTTTTTATAAGTATCTATTTTTGTTATTATATCATTAGATAAAAAATAATTTTAAAAAAATAATTTTTTTAAACTTAGTGGAGTCTATAATCAGAGTCACAAATTTTATGAGTTAAGCCACAAAATCTGAGTTGATTCAATATGTCGTCATATCAATATTAAAAAAAAATATCATTTTAATTTTTTTAAAAAGTAAAATCATGCTTTTTACTAGGTGTTTGAATTGTCTCTTGACCAACAAAGTCAACCGAATTATACAGACTCAACTTTTATGTAGGTTAATTTTAAATTCAGTTTAGACAAGAGGTCAGGTTGAGAAGTTTCAAGATTGACTTGTTGGATCTGATTTAATAACAGTACAATTTTATTTTTTTTAAAAAAACTCATCTTTCATTTTTTTCAATTGACTTCTTTTTGAATTTTTTTTATCGATTTTATCATTTAATATTTTATTAAATTTAAATTAGTTTTTATTATTTGTTTAGTTTGCTTTTTACAAAGTTATCGCAGTCTCAAACAAACATCACAATATTTGTAAATGTTTTTTAAAATAGTTTTTTTCATTGAAAACATATTAAAATAATTTAATTTTAGATTTTTTAAAATTCTTAACATTAATTTATCAAAACTATAAAATATTAAAAAAAATATTAATATAAAAATACAAACAAAAGTACAAAAGTTGTGACAAACAACCCTATCTTATATCCTACTAGCATATTGGTCGTGCTCTGCAGCGGGTCTGGTGGTCAAGAAGTTTAAAAATTGTTGGGTCTGGCTAGGCAGCAAGACTCAACGCTAAAAGAAAAGAAATTTAACCCAACTCAACCCAACCTCAGATGAAAAAAAAAATTATCATCACCAAACTTTTGTATTATATATAAAATCTCATCAAGTTATTTTCTCTTTACCATATGATAAAAAAACAAACAAGAGAAAAGAAAAAAAAATTTAAAGAGACAAAAAAATAAAATTAAAAATATCTGGCAGTCCTGGTGGACCTAACTGCGTTAAGTCTGGCTGAAAGCCAAATCCAATAGCTTTTGGTATAGAAAATAAAAAAAACAACAACTCCAACAATTTTTTTTTTTTTTTGACTAAAACACAGTAAAAATAACGCCTTTATAACGCTATAGTATAATCCACGTTGCAACGAAACTATATATCCATAGTGTATGCACGATTTTTTCTACACCTTTTAAAATATAATATAATAAGAGGAAAAGGTGAAAAAAATAATAATTTAAAAACGCTTGCTTTAGAAACGCAAAAGATTTGGAAAAAATAAGAGTTCAACAGGTACATATGATTTGGAAAAAATAAGAGGGATATACGGTATAGTTTTTTTATTTGTTTTCGCGCAATGAACTAAAATGTTTCAAGCTATACATATTGCGGTGCATTCACTATAGATATTTGAGGAGGGAGGGAGCGTTTGTTAACGGTCAAAACTCAAAACACGTGTTCTCACTGCACGTACCCGAGCCCTTCTCATACTGTCAAATCAGACGGTGATGTTCTTTCCACGGCTTATGATGTGGCGTAACATCTCACAAAAGCTATCTGTCCATCTTTATTGGGCACACGCACTGTTCCATCATACATACATGTATCATAAATATTTACTGGAATTTTTTTTTTATCTTTTAATATTAAATTTATTAAAAATTAAATTTTATGTTTTTTTTTTCAATTTATTTTTTATGAGATTATCTTAATCTCATATCCTAAACCGCGAGTTTGATATTTTAATTTGTTCGACTCGAATTTTTTTATTTCTTTTCTAATTGATTTTTTTTCTCAATCTTATCTCTTAACATTAAATTGATTGATAATTAGATTTAATGATTTTATTTTTGTTGCATTATATGAAGTTATCCCCATCTTATGATTTAGGTTACGGGTTTGACGGGTTAACCCGAGTTGACTTGAATTGGTTTTTATGTTTTTTTAATCAATTTTTCATTTTCAATTCTATCATTCAACATTAGGTTTATTGAAGATTGAGATTTATAATTTTTTACAATTTATTTTTAATGAGGTTATCCTAGTCTCATGATCCAGACTGCGAGTTTGTCGAGTTAATTCAGTTGACTTGATTTTTTTATCCATTTTCTTAATTAAATTTTTTCTTTTTTGATTTCATCATTTAATATTGGGTTGATTGAAAATTAGGTTTTGTGATTTGTTTTGGTTTTCTTTCTATGAAATTATCTATGTCTCATGACTTAGGTTACGAGTTTGACGGATTAACTTTAGTTGACTCGAGTTATTTTTTTGTGTAATTTTTTAATTTTTTTTTAATTTTATCTTTCAACACCGAGTTAATTAAAATTTGAAGTTTTTAAATTATTTAATTTATTTTCTACTAAGTTATTTTAGTTTTATAATCCAAATAATGAATTTAATAAATTAATTACAGTAGGACATATGAGTTTGCGGGATGTTGTCACGCTAATGGTCGTAAATCACGATTCACACATCTTACCCAAATCCTTCTGAAAAGGATTTTGAGTCAAAGTAATCAGAACAAAAGATACGAAGCCCATAGTCTTCAATTACAGTTATTTTGGTTAGTTAACTTTGCAGTTGGTGGTTTAGTTAGTTAACTTCGCAGTTGGTGGTCTCCTCTGACTTACTTGTCACGCTACCATTGGGCCGACCAAAAAGTACTCAAATGGATAATCTCAAACAAAAAAATCTGTGAACAAGCAAAAGTACCCTTTCACTTTCCTTGTTTCAAGGTTCGGTTGGATTTTTCGGTGGATAATTATGAGAACCCGTCTGGAGATTTCTCTGTCCTATCCAGTTCATGTCATGGTTTGTCCACTTTAGTATCTTTTGAAGGTGATTGATGCCCAATACAGTCTTCTCTGCTGGCCAATTTTGCTGTTGGAATTTGGAGTGACAAATCCAATTTCTCCTTCTAGCTGTTTGTAGAGTTTTATAATTTGCTGTTGAACGTCGATTTCCGCCAGCTTGGATCCACATGGATCTTTGCAAACACCACAAATGGCAAGATATTAGTTCTGGGTCTAACCCAAAATAACAGGACTATTTTCTTAATTTTATTTTTATCAATAACTTTCTGGGTATTTAGTTGGTATTATTCTATACAAATAATTCAAATCAAATTAAGTTGAACTATACTGCATGCGCGCAGTTAAAAGAAATGATCTACTAGAATCCCAGAGACCAAACGTCCGCTTGTTCCCTTCAATTCTACATAATTTTCAAAGCAGAAGGCAATCCAAAGATTGTTGTTACAGTGGCTCGGATTGTCAGCTACATTCTTCTGTGAAGCAACATCTGATTCATTTTTATTTTGGTGAACCTTCCAATTAAAGTTTTGATTCTGTCCTAATGGATCTTTAGCTTTATGTGCACTGTAGGCTCTCCCTCTCTGTCTGTTTTTTCGAGAAGACATTAAAGGCTCTCTTTAATTCACCAGAAGCATTTTTTTTTAATTTAATTCACAAATTTCGAGTGTGATCACATTCAGGAACTGCTGTTTTTGATTTGCTAGTCTTAAGAGCTTCAAAGATAATGGATCAAATATACGTCGAATTAAAAGAGCAATCAAATCCAGAGTACACCTCGATAATATACATCCAATTTCAAAGTTTCATGTATTGCTGGTGTACGACAGACTTTTTGATCAACTATTAGAATCTGGTTTATTTAAGGTACTTCGTTGCCATGGCTTTCAACTTCCTCGCCATGAACAATATACGACTAAACAACTTCAAAAAAGAAAAGCAACTTTAGATATGCCACCAGCGGCTTCAGTCCAAGGGAGATTCAAGCTCAGTTTGCCATTATCCAGCCACTCGAAAGCCACCTCAGCTCCATTCAAGAAACACTTCTTTGGAGATGCGTTGGAGTATGATAAGAAATTCCCCCCACCTTTAACATCAATCTTTACACAAGTCTCAGCTTCAGAATCAAAATACCCCAGTTCTTGAATTGTGCCACCACTATTAAACATGTTGGTCAGTCCAATAGGAGCAAATTTGATACTGGTGCCTAGCTTCTTGATGGGCACAAAGCTGAAGATCTCAAATGAAGATGGTTCGATGGTGATCTGCATTGCTTCAGATTCTGGTGATACAAGTAGTAGATCTTCTGCCTGGTTGAGATGGATTATGTACTCTTCAGCCTCACCCATTTGAGCAGCTTCTTTCTTTTGATCCCACTCAATATCAGTAACATGAACAGAACCAGACATCAGCTTGTAGCATTCTGAGTAGCCCTTGATCCTTCTCTCTTTGGGGTCCCATCCAGCTCCTTGGCAATTGAAGGCTCCAATCACACCTCCATGCTGCAAAGTCCAATATGGCAATTTAGTTTCGTTGACTTCAAAAGATTTCCCTTATTAAACAATTTGACAAACACTGTATCAAGAGAATTTTGGCAGGTATAACAACTACTGTTTCCCTAAAATAAAAAAATTCACAAATTTAGTTCCTCAATGCCCTGCGCTATACGTTAAATAACGAAACATGTTGGATAGGAAACAGAATAGAAAGCTGCTATATCCAAAACATAAAATATCGTTTTTATCTAGTCCTTTCAGACAAAATAAATATACCTTGTTGAAGTTCCAAATTTTGAGAATTGTTTTCTTGTCAAATAGAGGGTTCCTGAAGAGGCAATCCCTAGTGGGCAGGGCAAAGTGTTGGCACCTGGGAATGGTACCATCAGGGTACACAAGTTTCTTGAGGAGTTCAAAATCATGACCACCGACGGAGTCACTCACGTATACAGGTCCACCACAAATAGCTCTTGACCCAGCATGAAACTTGGCACACAGATGGTCGGATTGGAACATATCCCAATCAGGTTGTATAATCTGGCCCATCCACATGCTGTTGTAGGCACAATGGATCATATGGACCCCTTGTAACCAGTAAACTCCCATGGGATCCCCATTTGGATCCTGGAACCAGAAATCGTCACCTGTAGCAAAAACGTGTCAGATCTAAGCTGCATGGTAAAAACAACTACTTTCTAGCAACAAACAAACGTATAAAACAATAAAGGAGACCATGTGGTTAGATTTTCTTACCTACTCTTCCCATGGATATCTGCTTTGTTCCAAGGAAGAAGAAATCATTGCATTGTTCCATGCTAGAGATGAGTCCAGATCCTTTGAAATTCTCTGCTAGGGAATCTGACAGGCCCCTGTAATAAGACTTTGCAAGCTCAACACGGCCTCCATATTCTTCAGACACATACTCAAGAGTCTGCATTAGACAATTTAGATTTAGATACACGATAATTAAGGAACTCCAATATAGAATATCCAAATATTCATAAATGAAAAGAAATATGGAAAAGAGATATATAAAGAAAGTCTCACATGAATGACATCTACTTTCACTCCTGTAATGCCAACACTGGCAAGGTAGGAGTGCATAGAATCATAGAAATCTCCTGCTTGGTCAGGCTGAACAAGACCAATACCGCCTTCAATGATCTTAACCACAGCGAGATCATTCATTGTCCCATCAAGACCAGCAGACAGTTTGCAAGGAATGATCTTTGAATTCAAATGAGTAGCACCTGGCCTAACGCCACCCCAGGCACCACAGAGAGCATGCCACACATAAATATCATCCAACCCTTTAAACTTTGTCCTCAAATCTCTCGTGAAAGCTTTCATGCCATAACTGTCAGCCTTGCAAGAACAACTTCCAGAGCTCCCAGTGGAAACACTCTTTTCATCTCCACAGAACATGACATCCAGCTCTTGTTTCAACTTCTGAATTTTAGATTCAAAAGCAGACAAGTCAGTAACACCAGATTGGATTGCCTTATCTCGATCCTTCTCAGCATGCTCGAGTTCAATTGCCTTTGAGATAAGCATCTTTGGTTTCTTTGGATCAAATGAAGGAGGGCGAGGACCCAGCAGAGACCCTCCCTTGTACTCTCTAAACTTCTCACATTCATCAAGCCTGTGAAGCCTGGCAGTCATTTGAGTCCCACCAAGAACAAGGTTTTTAGCATCCTCGTTCGGATTCTCACCATCAAAATTGATGCTTTGCCAGCCATCATCAATGATAAGAAACCTTGGAGAGACACCACCCTCAACAAAATCATTCACACCATGCCATACACCAGCAGGCTCTACGGTTAAATAAAATGCATCCCAAGTGCACCACCCAAATTTATCAATAAGAGAAGGGGCAGCTTTCTCTTCCAAAAGCTTGAAGGTATTGAGGTGGACCCTAAGTGCACTATAGGCCTCATTCATGATATGGTAAGGATTTTCAGACACATGAACATAAGCGATAGCATCAAAAGATGATGCTGTCACCTTAGTAGAACCGCTCTCAGCACAAATCATGACATGGCCATCAGTTCCAGGATGGAGAGCAGACCTAAAACTTCCATCAATGACGGGTATGATTATGACATAAGACCTTATTTCAGGAACATTAAGGAGAACCCATTGAGTTTCCATTTGCAAATCAGAACCAGAGTTACCCACCCACATGGTAGACCACCAAGTTTTGAATCTAAAGATGGACAAAAATTCCCTACCCGTGAACTTACCAAGGGAGTTAATTAAGCGGTCTGACGGAGCCTCTTTGTGGAAACCCAGGAATCCGCCCTTGTGCGACAGAGCTTGGACACGCTGGAGCAGAGCAAGTGGAGCATCAGGGGGTTTACAGATAGAAGAAAACAAGGGAGCAAAAGTCACGTTGCTTGGAACTTCAGAAAGCAATGGAAATCCCTTGACACTAAGTTTCCCATTCGACAAATCAAAGTATTTGTCTGAACTATCATCATGTTTACGAATGCTAAGTGGTGGACTAGTGGGATCATTTGGGGGAGCCATAGCAGAGGAAAACAGAGCAAAAACGGTGAGAGCTAAAAGAAGAATGAAATGTTTGGAAGAATAACTAAAGGGAGGATTTTATGGAGTTCTATAAGGTACTCTTATGGAAGAAAATCGCTGAAATATTTTTTTTAATGAATTACAAACTGTGAAAAGCAAGTATATATCCTCTAGAATATATAAGATCTTGAGCTCAAAGTATATTTCTGCACAGAACTAGAAGGTGAAATCAACAATATACAGTTAACAAATATAGAACTTGACACAGAATTATACGTGTAAACAATCTTAGACGGACTAGAGGCTTTGAAGAGACTTAAGATCACACACGAAAAAAAAAACTCACTCACTATAGAAACTCGAGAGCACAAAAGAAAAGGCTAATAAGCGCAGAAGAGGAGAATAATTGCTTGCATGTAAACAAATGGGAAGGCAATGCACATATTTATGGAGAAAAAAATGGAATGGGTACGTGTACACAGAATCAATAAAAGTTACTACTAGAATTTAAAGGAAGCTATGCTGTCCAGAGGAGAAGGCTGGGCGCGTGTACATGATGGCTGGTTACAACAATCTTACACACGCTCTAAACAGTGACAAAACTGAGAAACCTTTAACATGGAAAAAAAACAAAAGAGCATCATCTTTTCCATTCGGACAGTGACTGGAAGTATTAGTTACTTTTCGAATAGAAATTTTCTTCAAAACCCAGAGGAGAATTAAATCGCGACTTGCAAACCATGCATGCGAACTCATTTACCGGCAATTTCTTAAAGAGGCACTACGTGTTAAAATTAATTTTGTTCTGGTAAAAATGGTTGTGTTTCCGAGGCTGACCTAATAGTCCAGATTATGGTTGCCACTGTTTGGCGTTAGGGACCTGGAAAGTTCTCTGTGAGATAACACCTTACATTATGGCCATGTTTGTTTCCCGGAATTCATTTTCCGGGAAACCACTTTCCAAACTTTCCTGTGTTTGTTTGCCATTAGGAAAGTTGGTCAACGGAAAACACTTTCTGGTCAACGGAAACACTTTTCGGTCAACGGAAAACACTTTCCAGTCAAAAAAAAATTTGGTTTGATTTCTAGGAAAGTGTTTTCCTTTTTGGCTGTGTTTGTTTTCC
>Ga0307510_10000303_pt1 | contig 45329 bp, 53 predicted proteins | sample 12_EM_MG_FD_207224 | JGI IMG/M metagenome (GOLD analysis project Ga0307510, IMG submission 207224) | Populus trichocarpa ectomycorrhiza microbial communities from riparian zone in the Pacific Northwest, United States - 12_EM | ecosystem: Host-associated > Plants > Roots > Unclassified | place... | reverse complement strand
AATTGTGCCTGAACGGCCCGTCAGATCTCTAAGTCGTCTTAAGTGACCCCCCGGCTCTTGACCTAATCCATTCACATCTTTATTTTCATTATTTTAGCTATTTTATTTAATTTGTTATCACCAATTTTCGAAAAGGTCCGGCTTAGCTGCCAGCAACACTAGTGCCATAGATGTGGGGACTGCATCTTCAGCTGACAGGACATACCTGTGATCGAAAATGCTTCAATCTTTTGGGCAGAGGCATTTTGAGCACTGAAGTGCCACCTGTTGTCCCTTGCTCCCATCCTTGTGATTTCCCCCATCAATATTTCAGTGCATGCCTGAAAGGCAACTCTCTATGCCGATTCCTGTGTCTCTGGATAAATGAAGAGAAGGTGTGCAAGGGCATCCGTGTTGTCGATGATGGAAGCTCATGCAGGGGATGTTGTGAAGTTGGGCTGGTTGAGGATTACTATGATGAAGGTGTGTAGTGGCACCTTTGCCACAATGCTTGCCAGGCTGTCTACTATTGTCGGATTCATGTTGAAAAAAAAGAAATATATTCTGCAACATGCAACACTCATCATGCATCGTGCCTCCCTAGCCTCATTGTGTATCATGTGACTGAATTTTGCAAACTGGTTTGCATTCTCCTGGTATTGACTAAGGTATCCCACACTTGTGGCTGACATTTTTTGCCAGCCTACTGGGCAGGTTGTACAAAACTAAAGTTCATGGTTGACATAAGCATACTTGGCATAGCCCAAAATAGCTGTGATTGGCTACACATATCTACAAGAAATTTGTATGCTACACTACTAGGATTAGGCATAACCTGCCCAGTTGGCTGGTTAGGAGCCTGGTGCAGCCTATGGTCCTGGAGTTTGGCATGCAAGCATTTTCGCTGACAATCATTTTGGGTGCATTGCTGCCTCTCTTTCTTTCCCTGATGCTAATTCAATTTTTTTTCCAGCTTTCTGACTGACTTGGTATATATACCAACAATAACCACAGCACTTGTCAAGTCCTGGGCCAGCAACATACATGGGTACACTGCTGTTCCCAGCATGCTCCTCCAATGCTTTAGTCTCATTCCCACTACTGCCACCACCATCCATGCTGTCACTTGTGCTGGATCGCAGACTTCTGTGTGTATGCAGCACATAGTCTGCAATGTCCTTCTCATTCCCCAAATTGATCACTGCACCACCTATCACCACTCATGCAGCCAAGCTGGAGGGTGCACCGCATGCACTGTGAGACACCATATGGCTTGACTATGATATGGTAATGGCGCCAGTTGATTGTCCTGCATTTGGTGTTGTATATGACAAGGATAATGTGGTGAGCTGAGAAGAGTGCAATCTTGTGTGGTGCAAGAGGGGGGAAGAGGGTCTAGAACATTTTCTTGACAAGTGTCATGTGAGAAGGGGTGTTAGGACCTTATGGGGGGAATGATGATATCAAGTTCTAGAAGGGTGGTGTCAAGTTCTACAATGGCAATGTCGAGTTCTGGAAGGGCAACATTGAGTCCTGGGAGGGTAATACCTTAGGCTTGTCAGATCAGATGTAAAAAGCTCCTTCCAGTTGTGCTATATGCACAAAATAAATCTTTTTTTTTTTTTTTAAACAGCTTGAGTCAACTCAAAAGTCGCAACTCAAGTCAAATCACAGCCAAAGTGTGAAAAGCCACAGTCTGTTAAGCCATATCTGGGAGAAGCCATGGCTTAGTAAGCTGACTTGTGGTTAACTGAGTTACAGCAACACTAGTCCCTATATCTATCCACCCAAGTCCACCCCTTGAGGAACCACCCCATGTTACATCACTGCCATTACCCCTGGTTCCCTGGTGAGCACATTGACAAGAGTATTCATCTATGGAATATTACAAACCAACCCCAGTCCCAATGGATGAAACATTAGACCCAGCTAACATACTATTACCCCCATCCCTACCCATATTTCCACATCTATTGGCACCAACAACCAGACAACAGGAGTACATTCTGTTACCCCCAAACCAATCATTGCAACCTTTGGTAGGTCTTACCCCCATCCTCCCCCAGCCATGGAACATGCTTTCTCCTTGGGAACAATCTGACAATTTGCCCCCAGTTGTGTTGTCATCATGACTACCATGTTACGCTCCTGGGCACTTGGCCCACATTTTTCTTTTTTTCTTGACCGATATGTACTTATACGATCACATGACCTCGACTCACATGACCGCTTACTTGTACAACAGAGCCACTTAGCCGGGAACTTCATTGTTCTCTCCTTTTGTACGTTTTCCATTGTTCTCTCCTTACGGTAGTCTGTGACCACCATTGTTCGTGACCCTATTGTTCTGTGACCCTTATTGTTCGTGACTCCATTGTTCTCTTCATTTGTACGCTTAGTCAGGTAGCTGCCCTTTTGTATATAAGCTGGACTTATATCCTAGAGTTGGGCCTTAAGCCTGACTTAGTTTGCAATCTATTGCGTTCTCTGTCCTTGTTGCTTGAACCATTATCTCTTTTCTTTTCTTTGAAGTTATCTTCAACGCCTTGAAGATACTTTCCCCTCCTCTTTATCTTCACCCAGACATTGGTCTTAGCGACCCTTTCGCTTTTATCACCTTCCAAAGCACTTAGGTTATTAAGGGAATAACGACCCTTATAACTTCACCACTGCCGCGTTCCCTATCTTTGCGCACGTCGCGCCTTAAGGTTCAATAGACCTTAACATAAGTCAGGCTTTCCTCAACTGTCCTTGAAACATAGGACAAACACCAGTTACACCCTGGCGGCAGTAGTCCTTATCGGAGAACTCGGAAACGAAAATAAACAAGTTCACAGAAGACAACAAGACAATCTTCCAGCACACGTTAAAGGAAACGCATACTATGAATACAGAGGACTAGGAGATCCCAACAACGGATACTACGTCGACCTTGCAACAAAATCACACGCACCCGTCGAATTTGTTCAAGCAAACGACAGCTACTTCTGGGTCGGACTTCGTTGGACAACAGAAGGCTGGTACACTTCTATCAAAGCAAAACTACGACACAACAAGAACCTTGGTTGGTGGAAAGAAACAGACCCAGCACACCCAGACTACGTTAGTCCAGAGCACTTCAGCCCAACACTCCACACAACAGTTGAGGAATCACCACACGAAGAAATCCTTGCAGGAGGAATTCATCACATTGCAACCCTCCAAGGAAGTAATCCATTCACAGAACAAGAGCTCATCCTTCCTCGAATCGAAGCAGCAGTCCAACAAGGCTATAACATCCCTCTCGATACTACCCCAGCCGCCGCCATACTACCCCAATTATCCATCCGCACTACAATGGCAGGACAACAAGAGGAAATTAACGTCGCTACTGGGCAAACAGGCCAAAGCGAACAAAGGATTAACGTCATTAACAATCCCTCAAATGGTGCCCTTAAAGGAAATCCACCACCCATCTTTAACGGAGACAGAAGCACAACTAGGAAATTCATAAACAACTTCGACCTCTGGAAAGCACTCAACCGTCACAACGATATCATGAAGAAACCCTTTTCCAGAGTTGTCACCATCCTCACCTATATGGATGGTCCTCTAGTAGATGCCTGGAAAGAGGAACAAATGCATAAACTCCAGGAAGCTATAGACGACGGAACCGGGGAAGATGACGAAGATCTTTGGGACAGCTTCCTAGGAAGGTTCAAATCAGCCTTTACCAACCAAAATCAGAGGGAGGAAGCTTACCAAAAGCTATGCAAACTTAACCAAGGAGAAAACCTCGATGACTTCTTCGCCAAGTTTAAACAACTCACCCATGAGGCAGGAGTTCCCCTAGATGACAAAGGAACCATCGAAATCCTCAAACATGCTATGAAACCACCACTCACTAGGGCAATCATACATTCCCCTAACTACGACCCAAATGCAGAAACGCCATGGACCTTCAAGAAATGGGAGGAACAGGCCAGAAAATCTCATCAGCAATGGCTAGCCGCTTCCCAATTCAAACAACAAAAAACAGGACTTTACAAAGCCTTCGGACTGACACCTAAACCAAACCAAGGAAGATCCAACCAATACGGAAGAAACAGAAATTCCAGACCACGTACTACCTCTCAAGGAGGACACGCTATGGATGTCGACGCTACCAAAATGGGACAAACTCACTCCGACGCCAAAAAGCAACAACTAATGGATGAAAACAAATGTTTTTATTGCGAAATCAAAGGACATCAAGCCCGCGTTTGTCGCAAGAAAGCAGCAGATCGTGCCAAAAATGGCAATAGCAATACTTCCACTGTTCGGAGCCAAGGTCCCATTGATATGACCCCAAACGACATCGCCAGTTTCCTAACCGAAAATATGGGTTCACTTGACGAAGATACCAAGTTGGACATCATTGAAACTCTTATGCCAAAGGATTTTCCTCAAGCCCAAAACTAGCTGCCATAGTTAGGGCATTCCGCCTCGATAGTGTTTTTGTAAATCGCTCAAATTCCGTGCAAATAAAAGTCGCGTTTTCACACTATTGAGGGAAGGCAGAAGAAATAGCCTTACTTGACACTGGGGCAACTGAAAATTTCATCGACCATACAACTGTCGTCAAATTATGTCTAGGAACAAAGAAACTCCCCTATCCACGCCCAGTATTTAACGTCGATGGAACCCTTAATCGACATGGAACAATTACTCATGCCTGTGACTTACTTGTAACTAAAGGCAACAAACGGGAACGCCAAAGATTCTATGTCACTAATCTAGGACGTGACCGTCTTCTCTTTGGCTATCCATGGTTTAAAACCTTCAAACCCGAAATCGACTGGGAAAAAGGAACACTTTTAGGTCCAAAAGTCCAAATAGAAACCCTACTATTTGGAAATCTTCAATGTGCCAAAACATGGATCAAAAACAAAATACCAGTTAACGAAGATCTTATCCTCGAAGCTCAGCAAATTGGATGCGTTCCATGGTTGGGAGTAACCCCTCTAGAAATAAAGGGAGGCCCAGTGGAAGTCAATCGCACCCATACAGCGGTAGAAATGGCCCATAAATATGCAACAGAACATGGAAAGGAGGAAATCACCCTCCCAGATAAATTCAAACGTCACACAACCTTATTTTCAGATGAAGAAGCAAACAAATTCCCGCCAACTCGAGGCGAAGGAGACCATAAAATTGTACTAATGGACACCGCCCCCACTCGCTTTAACTGTAAAGTTTATCCGCTCTCACGGGATGAACAAAAGGCAGAAGATCAATTTATTGACGAAAACTTGGCTAAAGGATATATCACACCATCGGACTCCCCCTACGGTTTTTCAACCTTTATAGTCCCTAAAAAGGACTCCAAAGAGAAACGGTACATTATCGATTATCGCCCTCTCAATGCGGTTACAAGAAAAGATGTCACCCCACTTCCTAACCTCAAACAATGCATCGAAAATCTACAAGGAATGGAATTGTTCAGTAAATTTGACATCCGATGGGGCTATAACAATATCCGAATACGCGAAGGGGATCAATGGAAAGCAGCTTTCAAGACCCACCGAGGATTATTCGAACCAAAAGTAATGTTCTTCGGCATGAGCAACTCTCCAGCAAGCTTTCAACGATTTATGAATGGCATTCTCGAAGAATTATACGAACATTTCGAGAAGAAAGGTGTATCCGAAATACGACGAATACTTCAAAATTACATGGACGACTGCGGTATAGGGACCTTACTCAAAGACATTGATCTTCATATCGACATTATTCATTTCCTATTCGACCTCCTTGCATGCCACGGATTATATCTCAAATTGTCAAAATCAGTCTTTTTACAACCACAAATGGATTTCTTAGGCGTCCGCATATCAAAAGATGGAGCTACGGTTGACCCAGCTAAAGTTGCAGGACTCAGAGATTACCCACACGAACTAAAAGACAAATGACAAATCCGTGGATTCCTAGGTGTCGCTGGATACCACCGCATGTTCTGTCCAAACTTCAGTATTATCGCCGCACCACTTACGAAACTCACGGGCAAGGATGTACCTTTCGAATGGGGCCCTCAACAGAAAGAAGCTCAAAACAAACTTATCGATATGATCACCCATGCGCCAGTACTTGTTCGACCAAACCCCGATCGACAATTCGAACTTGAAACAGATGCGTCACAAATCGGAACAGGAGCCATATTATATCAACGAGACCCTCCTATTACAAAACCGGATGGCACTCAAAAACTAGGACCAAGACGACCAGTAGGATTCCACTCCCAAAAATTCACCCAAACGGAACAAAACTACCCCATCTACGACCGGGAATTCTTGGGAGTTATGCGTGGACTACGCTGCTGGTCTCATCTTCTCAAAGGAACAACTATACCTGTCCTAGTCTTCACTGATCACGCCAATCTCCGTTATTATCGGGAACCCAGGAAAATAGGCCCCCACATTGCTGGATATCTACTGGAAAGGGAGCAATACAACATTATTTTGGAATACAAACCTGGCGCTACTAATCGCGCAGACGCATTATCCAGAAGACCTGACTACGAGGGACCCAACCCAATTAATGACGATGTTACTGTCTGGCCGGATCACTACTTTTGCGACAACCACACCTCAATTCGAGTATTTGATATGGACAGCATTGGCGATAATTTGGATCGTCGCGTCAAATTGGCCCAATACAAAGAGCAATCACTACTCAAAAAATGGGCACCAACACATAACCTAACCCTACTCAACGGTACACACTGGTATCACGGGACTGCCCTAGTTGTCGTGGCAGACAACGCTCTTAGGAGGGGAGTAATTTCCCTTTTCCACGACCACGTGACTGCCGGCCACGCCGGAATTACCAAAACACTCCAATTAATCACCCCGTACTACTGGTGGCCCAACCTGAAAACCTTCGTCACTGAATACGTCAAAGGATGTGCGACATGCCAGATGACCAAAGTCAACACCCATCCTACCCATCCTCCAATGTTCCCCATCACTCCCGCAGACAACGCACGACCCTTCGAAACCATCGCAATGGATTTCATCACTAAACTCCCACAGTCAGGTGGTTTCGACACTATTCTCACGATCACGGATACCGACTGCTCCAAAGCATCCATCTTCATCCCCTGTCACGAGACCATCGACTCAGAAGGAGTAGCCTTACTATATCTCAATCACGTCATCCCTCACTACGGCATTCCCCGCAAAATCATATCGGACCGTGACGTCCGCTTTGTATCGAAATTCTCAACAGAACTCTGCCGTATTCTCAACATCCATCAGAACATCAGTACGGCGTATCACCCTCAAACCGATGGAGCAAGCGAAAGAACCAATCAAACCTTGGAGCAATATCTCCGAGTATTCTGCGGAACTCAACAGAATAACTGGCACGCATGGTTACCACTCGCCCAGTACACTAAAAACTCATGGCCATCGGCAACTACCAAGAAAACACCATACGACTTACTCATCGGATATACACCTCAAGTACATCAACCAACCAGAAAAACCACTATTCCCTCCTTAGAACAACGACTCTTATCCATCGAAGATGCTAGGAAAGCCGCCCAAGAGGCCCAACGTAAAGCGCAAGAATCCTGGATAAAAGAGAAACCACGATACGTTCCATTTACAGTAGGTTCAAAGGTCTGGCTAGAAGGAACCAACCTACGACTTCCAAGCAACACCACGTCCAAGCTTTCCCCAAGGAGATACGGACCTTTTAAGGTAGTCTCCCAAATATCAAAAGTCGCTTACAAACTCGAACTCCCTTCCACCTGGAAAATCCATGACGTCTTCCACGCCTCATTACTCACACCCTATAAAGAAACCGATCAACACGGCCCAAATTTTATCGAACCACCTCCTGATATTCTAGAAGGCGAACCCGAATGGGAAGTCGAAAAGATTCTGAAGGAGAGGTCTTTTGGCCATTGGAAGAAGAAGCAGTACCTCGTGCGATGGAAGGGCTACTCACCAGCGCATGACTCATGGACTAACTCCGAGGATCTCCACGCACCGGAGTTACTGGCGGACTTTCAAAAACAATCAAGGAGTATAAAAACCCTTCACTTTGACGACCCAATCCCATCTCTCTTATGTCCAACAACCTCACAGTCCCTCACTATCAGAGCTATGTCTACCAACGAGACCAGTGCACCATCTACACCCATGAACGCATCGACTGGAACAGCGACATATCCCTTTTCTCGATGATCGTCACCCCAGGACATGCCACCCGCCATAGTTGGACCACTGGACAACAACATGGCAATGGATACATCATTACCTGTGAAGACACCTCTGACAATTTCCCTGGGAGAATTACCCGCTCCACCAGTTACCTCCCTCAGCCCAGTTTCTCAGTCTTCGACGCCACCCCTCCCAGTACCACCACCAACCCACCTAGCACCCCCTCGTGCTATGGAGCTTTCTACATCCCCCTCCCAGAGACTACTTGCCCTGGCGGATGCCACAGTGAATGCGACCACATTCCCACTCCCATTCGACGATCGGTCCCCCAACCCTCCCCTTTCATCCATACCAGCTACCCCGAACCCTTCTCCGTCCCGTCCACTAACACCAGTAGTCCTCCGCCGTACCCGATCCCCTCTCCCATCGTTCTTCCTCAATCATACCCCGTCCCCCCCTTTGGAGTATCAAGAGACTCCGCTGATGATCTTCGGAGTGGGGACACCAAGCCAAGAGGACGTAAAAGACGTCAGGAAGAACTGTCGAGCTCTACTGAAGGCTATGGAGGTCCACCAAAGACTCGAAAGCGCTCTTGAAGCCTGGACTGAAGGACTCATGCCAGCTATTAACATCTTGGGCAACGACGGTCTCAATGACGAGGTCTTCACTACTAGTTTCCGGGATTTTACGGCGGTCCAACATCTCTTCTTTGTCCCTCAAATTCTCACTGAGGTAGAACCCTTCCTTGACAACGACAGCGTTCAGAGCGACCCACCTGAGTCTCTGGGTGCTCGCTACAACCCCACTATTTCAAAGTCTAGTAGTCCATCCCCCATTACCATTAACCCACCACTCAGCGATGAGCTCAACAACCCCACGTATCCTGGCGACGGATGGGCTCTTTTCGACGCTGGGAACCCTGGGCACTACCCCCTTACCTTTGTCAACGACAAGAGCCAACCAGAAGTGGCCAAGTATATCTGCTTTCGCTCTACGGAGGAAGATACTTATTTGGTCGGAACCATGGGGAAGAATGAAAAGGAGTATGCCACCCCGCTACAGGCGAAAGCTTACCCATCCCCAAATTTTAATCGTCGTGGAGTTAAGGACACCGACCTTAACCTCTTTCACCCTGCCCATCTTTCTCGCCTCATGGTGGATACGGCGCTGGTCAACCTCAAAGATCCTGGGATTCTTGCTGACGTCCATCGGCTTCGGGGTCTACATAATATTATTTCTAACGCCAAGAGACAGCATCTAGAACTGAAGAAGAAGGAGACTCGGGCTGAGGCTGACCTACTCATAGTAGAGCGACGCCTGGCATCCAGTGCCGTACGAACTCGTCTCCAACAACATCTCCTCGCTACACGCCCCCCTTCCCCTCCCACTTTCCTTCTTCCTACCCGTGATTATCGGGTTCCACGAATTTTCGCTGCTCAAGGACCACCCGATATTGAAGAGGGAGAAGACAACTATGAGGATCGTGCTGTCCTTGGCAAGCGACGTCGGGGAACTCAAGTCAAGTTTCCCTATTGCCTCAAGTGCAACCATGACACTTCTGGTCATGTCGTTGAGGACTGCCCCTTGTGGAAGACTTGCCGCTGGTGTCTTAGTACCCAGCACGCTCACGACGAATGCCCCTCCCCCCATAACTCCTGCGCAGCCAATCGCTGCCTCGTCTATTTTGGGCACCCTAACTTCGGCAGTTATTGTTCGGCAACCCCAGCCGGACTACTTCGCCACGAACTAGAGGTTGCGTATGCGGAGGCAGAGTGGGATAACGCTGACACCTGTTATGAAGGATCTGACAAGTAGTTGCGTGGTAGCAACTCTCTAGGAAGGGCGTTATGTTATGCTCCTGGGCACTTGGCCCACATTTTTCTTTTTTTCTTGACCGATATGTACTTATACGATCACATGACCTCGACTCACATGACCGCTTACTTGTACAACAGAGCCACTTAGCCGGGAACTTCATTGTTCTCTCCTTTTGTACGTTTTCCATTGTTCTCTCCTTACGGTAGTCTGTGACCACCATTGTTCGTGACCCTATTGTTCTGTGACCCTTATTGTTCGTGACTCCATTGTTCTCTTCATTTGTACGCTTAGTCAGGTAGCTGCCCTTTTGTATATAAGCTGGACTTATATCCTAGAGTTGGGCCTTAAGCCTGACTTAGTTTGCAATCTATTGCGTTCTCTGTCCTTGTTGCTTGAACCATTATCTCTTTTCTTTTCTTTGAAGTTATCTTCAACGCCTTGAAGATACTTTCCCCTCCTCTTTATCTTCACCCAGACATTGGTCTTAGCGACCCTTTCGCTTTTATCACCTTCCAAAGCACTTAGGTTATTAAGGGAATAACGACCCTTATAACTTCACCACTGCCGCGTTCCCTATCTTTGCGCACGTCGCGCCTTAAGGTTCAATAGACCTTAACATACCACCCATTCATACCACACCACTCCTACCCAAGAATCCTCTTATGGAGGACAAACTATTGGTCAACAAGAGACCTTTACCTGAATGGGAAAACTGGACATACATGCCATTTACAGGGAAACAAATAGAGTTACCATGACATGTCACTATGCTGCTTAAATATAAGTGAAGTGACCCAAGTACTAGATAATCCATAAGTCCTATCAAACTCCCCACACCTCCAGGCTCCCCTAAAGCCAGTGTTGCATTGACACCCTCAGACTTCAGACTTACCCAACTCTATCAAACTCCATCTCAGACAATTACTGAAGTTGATGAAGAAATGGAGAAAGGTGAAGATACAAGTTCACACAACTTATTTGACAGCATGGATATTGGAATACCATGCGTCCCCTCCAACTGGCTGCAACCCTTATCACCTTAGGTCATATGGTAATAACCACTTTAGGAAGGGCATTATATTATGATCCTGGGCCTATTTTTTATTTTCCACCTACTTGTTTCACCTGCTCAGTCACTCATTCCCCACTCGTTCCCTTACATGCTATTTCCACCTCTACCCAATCACCTGACAAGTCACCTGATAAGTCACTTGACCATTCCCTATCCTTCTATCATACCCCCTTGCCACAGTCCTATTGTTCACCTATTGTGGACTGCCAACTTATTGCCAGCTTATAATGGAGCTATACTTAGACTGCCAACTTATAATGTGACCTTACTATATATGACTCTATTGTTCTGTGACCTCTATTGTTTGTAACATCCTACATGTATATAAGTGCTTGTACTTTTGATAGTTAGGCCCTAAGCCTAACTTGGTTTTCAATCCAAGACTTGTAGCTTCCACCTAGAGTGACTCTTGGAGTCTAAACCTTATTCCCTATTGCTTCAAAGTGCCATTGAAGCTCTTATCCTCTTATCTCATTACCTGAATACTTAGAAGTTGCCCTTATCATCTGGGAACTTACATGTTATACAAGCAGACACCTTAACATCTTGTCTCAGTTGTGTTAGGAGGATTCCCCACTAAGTAACCTGGTTGTTGCCAAAACCAAACCATACACATTGCATCTTTAAGGCCCTTGGACCTTAACACTATCTATATGCTCCTTTGACCTAGGGATTCCTGGAGTCTCAAGATTGTCCTTGTGTGATGTACACCTGCAATGTTGCAGAAAGGCATATCAGTGGGTCAGTAACTTGAGAAAAGCTGTGGTAGACAAGCACCTTGGGCACCAGCCTTGGACAATGCCAGAAATAAGAACCTGTTCTGGATAATCAGCAATATATGGACTGAGACCATATACCACATGTCGGTATAGCCCATCTGCACACTTGACAACCTTGGGCTCCAACATTGCTGGTCATAGGCTGGAGAGAATACATGCAAGTGATATATGAAAGAGCTGGCAGTGAAAGTATCAAAAGTTGGTGTCCTTTGTGTGTTCTTTTTCAGCTACCAAATCAAGATTTATCAGATCAAGTTAGTCAATGACACACATAGGAAATAGGAAAATACTTTTTGCTATGGAAAGGAATCCAATAATGACAATACCACTACAATGAGACTGGCAAAAGTTGTTATAGAGGTTCCCAATCAACAAGTACAGTAAATATGCTTCTGTATAACCTGTTGCTACTGACACTGTCATCTTGTCACTTCCTAAAATGATGGGAACAAATATCACCCCATGTGTTCTTGGATCCTAAGCTATTGTGTCCTACATTTAGAAAGGTGTAAGCCAAAATGTTCAGCCAATAGCTTGGAGAAGTAGGGAAATGTACCACTTGCTCCCATGCCCAATTGCCACCCATCAGATGCTCATATGTACAAACCCCATCTTTATCAAAGACATGGTATGGAACAAAGTCCATACTATCCTTAAAGTCTGGGTTAGCAAGTATTTCATGAATGACCAGTCAAGGGTCACAAAAGAAGACCTCATAGACATCTGACATCTACTTTGGTTGAGGTGCATTGCCTCTATTGTCACTGTGTGTGTCATTATATTTAACTGAGAAGCTCTGCCAGGGGACACCCCCAACATCCACACTATTAATTGCCACATAGAGTTCTCTGTGATTGGAGAATGGGACTTGCCCACTGAAATATATCTTAAGGAGATCATCAATGTTTCTTTGAGATATCTGAGCCTTTTGGTATACCAACTCTGCAATTCTGAATCCCTCTTTGCTCTTAAATGCTTTCCAATCAGTTGGGTCTGTATCTACAGGTGGTAATAGGTGCAGTCACTCTCCAGGCATCAGATAGCTGCCATCTTGTCAACAAGGTTTTCCTGCCAGTGGTCAACAAAATTAGCAGCAGAAATATTGAGAAAGGGAAGAATCTTACTGTTGATTCTCAGATGGCTCTGATAATGTAAATTTGAATTCTTCAAACTAAAGCTATTTTTCATCCTGTCCACTATCACTACTAAGGATGGCAGAGAGAAATCTGAGTTGATAGTAAAATCCAAGCATTCTGGACATTGTTCTGACATATTTAAGGACAGATCTATTATTTTGGCTTTATATTCTGTCTGCCATTCACTTTCTGACAGCACTGTGTCCAAAGGAGGAGACCAAGGAGTTGAGGCACCTGACTTGGAATGTTGAGAACCTTTGGAAGCAGAAATATAAGCCTCTTTTTGGAAATGGGGAGAACTGGCAGGAAAAGGAGCACATGCACCTAGAGGAGACCAGACACAGTGACTTACCCTGTTTGACTTCATTGCTGTGACCATATGATATTATGCTTGGGTGGTCTTCAGAACCTATGTCATCTGAATAGGTGGTGTAAAGATGTGGGAGAGGATCTAGAGTTATCATTAGTGCCAGTCTACATACTCTAGATGTTCTATGAGCCAGGACTGACCTTCTTCATCCTTAGAGACCCAATCCATGTGGACAGACTTCTGGTGCTTTGTAAGGCCTCCATTGGAGAGAAATGACCTTTGACAGCCTGGGAACATACAAGTAATCTGTGAATTGATGAGTTTTACCTCTTCTTCCTATGACAGTTGCATAGGGGAAACTGAATGTGACTTATGGGAGTTGTGCATAGTATTAGTACAATCTAAAAGGATGTAGTGTGCAGACTACAGAGTGCATGAGAGTTGATGCAGCAAGTTGGAGGCATTCTGGTGTATCCTGGTAATGTATCAAATTGTCTTCCTTGGTAAGCAACCTATCGCAAATTTTGGATAGCTTGAAAACCTGGTGATATTCATAAAACTAGAGTTCTTGAAAGAAGGGAGTGTATGGACTACAGAGTGCATGAGAGCTGATATAGCAAGTTGGAGGTGTTCTGGTATATCCTGGTAATGTATCAAATTGTCTTCCTCAGTAAGCAACCTATTGCAAATTTCGGACTGCTCAAAAACCTGGTAATGTCCATGAAACCAGAGTCCTTAAAAGAAGGAAGTGCACAGACTACAGAGTGAGAGTTGATGTGGCAAGTTGGAGGCATTCTGGTGTATCCCAGCAATGTACCAAATAGTCTTCCTTGGTAAGCAACCTACTAATATCACAAAGACCTGGTGACATTTATAAGACTAGAGTCATTGAAAGAAAGGAGTGTATGGACTACAGTATATGTAAGAGTTGATGCAGCAAGTTAGAGGCATTCTGATATATCCTGGTAACATATCAAATCATCTTCCTTGGTAAGCAACCTATCATAAAGACCTGGTGATGTTCATGAAACTAGAGTCATTGAAAGAAGGGAGAATACAGACTACAGTATGTGTGAGAGTTGATGTACCAAGTTGGAGGTATTCTGGTGTATCCTGGTAATGTATCAAGTTGTCTTCCTTACTGGCAGTAAGCAACCTATTGCAAATTTTGGATGGCTTGAAGACCTGGTGATATTTACAAAACAAGAGTCCTTGGAAGAAGGGAGTGGACTTAGCAAAAAAAAGCTGGCAAAAATTTTCAAAAAGGAAAATAAACCTATTGAAACATAGGCACAAAAAAAGCCCAGAGTGTCAAACTTGAATGGCAACTTTAACTTTTCAACATTGAACCCCCTGTCACCACCATGTCTACTGCCAACAAGTCTACCAGGAGAATGTCTACAAGAAGTGGTAACAAAGACAAAATGGCCAAGATTGTGCAATGCTACATCTCCAGTAATATCATTGATGAGGACTTCAATTTGAAGGGGACCTCTGGAGAAGATACTGCTATGATGTTGGAAAACAATGAAGGTAAGAAGGAAGAAGATACCCAGCCCACAAAATGAAAGAAAGCCAATGCTACCAAAGCAGCCAAGAAGAAGCCAAGCAATACTATTAGGACAGTGGCAACCAAGAAGACAAGGACTTCAAAGAAGATGATGCCATAGCTAAAAGAGAAGTTGTCTCCAAGCTGGGCAAGCTCAAAAACAAATACTGGAAGAAGGCTGAAGATGCTTGCTTATCATACCCCTGCTATAGGACAGGTGAAGTTCCAGGTAGCAATGTGCTTTGATAGTGTCACAGACCACTAGTAGTGTCACTGCCACAAAGTAAGGGCAATACTGATTCAGTATTGGGTTGGATTTGTGTCCTAACTTGGTGGTATGACACATGGATAGCTTGGTGCCAAGTTGTAGTCAATATATAAGGAAGTGGTTCCCATACTAAAGTACATCTTAGTGCCCACTTATAAGAGAGTTCTAAATAGAGAAGAGAAGGGAGTTGAATTGACAGGAGATTTAACTTGCTGTCTTAGGGACAGCAGCAAGCCTCATTTATACTAAAGATACAAGTATAACTAATCACTATATAGTAAGCCAGATACAAGCTATGACTAAGTACTACTAGGATCAATAAGCAACTTACTAATGATCAGTAAGCATATTACAAAGCATCAGTCAGATGATCATCAATCACTACTACATGACTAAGGGCTGGTTCCCACAACTTACAAAGGCTGATAAGCAATATCACCTAAGGCCAGTCACATTACCTCCTGCTCTAGCTAGCATGACCATGCATGCTTTTCTTCCATCCCCCACATATTGCAAGCTGCTCTTGCTGCTGCTAAATGAATGGCATCACCAAGCACTCCATGTGACCCAGCTGCTTGGGGACACAAGCCAACTCCAGTCACCCCTCATATACTATTTTAGAGATGCAAATGGCATGTGCCTCTACATTGAGCCATTCCAGTTCTGCATTGATACAGGACAGGTCATTGTCCAGTTTCTGGTAGCATGAGATATCTGCAGTAATACCCCAGTCATTAAGTCAACTGGCAGCTTTGGCAAGGTTAGTATAAACAGCAGTGGTACCAGTAAGTAACTGATAGAACCATATGGGGATGGGCTCTGTAGGCTCAGATGAGTAGACTGGATGGGTGTAGATAGGGAGCAAGTACAGAGTGTCATGGGGTCCTTGCTCTTGACTGTAGGCTTGAATGTATCCCTTATAGGCTGGGGTGACCTAGTAGACATCCATATAAACTCCCTCTCTGATCAGGATCTTGAGGTTTGGGTAATTGGTATTGTACATGTAGCCATTGGGAGCAGTCTTGTAAGTCTCTATATACTCTTGGATTTTTGCCTCCAACCATTTGACTTTGTCTTTGTGCCCAATCACTGCAAAGTGGTGGATTTCTTCTTGGTTCTTGATGGTCTGCACCAGACTGGAGGCTATGCTGCAGAGGGTGTCAGCATTGATGTTAGTATTGGAGGTGAATATATTCTCCACAGTATGGGGTGAGTAGTATGATGGGGGGGAAGCAGTGTGGCTGCCTGCAGGGGACTCAGCTGACTGGTTAATAGAGTAGTCAGACATTGTTATGCATGGACTCTGTGTATTGTAAATACTCACCTTGAGTACTTACTGGTAAGCGTTTAGAGTCTACCTTTAAAGATAAAGGTTGCACAGTTACTTTAGTGCAAAGCTAAGTTAAGACTAACTTAGATAGTATTGCAGACTCTAGGTGCTTGACTTAGAGCACAAGAGGATTACTTAGAGTGATGGGAATGGGAGTGAACACTCTAAGGAGCTTTAAGGTCCTGGGATTGCAGAAAGACCAAGTCTGGAGAGTTGGGGGCTCTTCAGGAGGTCTTATATATATGAGCTACCTAGTCATCTATCTAGCAAGTCAAGAAATGCATAGCAAGCCTTGGTAATGGATAAGTAAGTAGTTACTAAGGTAAACTATCATATGCAAAGAGATTACAGTCCACAGTAGAGAACTGTCTCACACATTAGAGATATACCAAGGGGTATGACTCTGAATGAGTCAAAGTGACTTGTACAGTATGGCTGATATAATGCATGGGAGTAGTGGTTGAATAGGAAGGTATTGTGGCTGTAATATAATTAGTATGTGTTAAGTGATAACTGCTATGTATCTAGATAATGGATAGGTCTGAAAGTGTGGGGATGCAGGAAAGCAGACCAAGTATTGTACTAATAAGGAAGGAGAGCTGATATAAGCAAATGTGCATTGTTAAGTGGTACTTAACTGTGTAAATGTTTGATAAATCAAAGGAGCTGTAACAGACATGTAATCACTGGTGTAGGAGGCTTGGCCACTACTAGGGTGGATAAGGGAGTAGGCTTCATTGTTAATGATGATAGGTGCAAAGGGGTTCATGGCAAAAGTATAGATGTTTGAGAGTGTGGATGTGAGTAGGATGGATACATTGTCTAGGGCAGAAGATGTGGAATTTGTGCATTTTGAACAGGGCTGAACAAAGTAGAGAGGCTAGGAACAGTTTTTGAGGTGGTAATGGGGGAGGCATCCAGGGAGTTTCTTCCCAACCAAGTGGTTCTGCATTGGAAGCCAGAGTGAAGAGTGATAGGGGTTTGGAACAAGAGGTGGCCAGCTTTTATACTTTCCAAAGGGGTTCCCTTGTGGTAAGATTTGACCAAATCTGGAGCATGGACATCTGCTGTAGATTCCCACATACTATATAGTGTTGTGGAAGCTCATGTAGCCAGGCCAAGCTGGGAGCCAAGCTACCTGAGCTGGCCAGGTTTTTTTTTGAGCTGAGCTGAGCCATGGGTTTGGATTTACTGAGCCAAGCCAAGCTGAGCTGAGCCAATAAAAAAGCTGGCTTTCTCTGGCTAGACCATGGCTCAGCTCAAGTAGCCAACTCATCCTGTCTGTGTAGCATGTCATCTTGAAGCTACATCCACTCCTGCCACCTCTCACAAGCTCAGCTGCCTCAGCAGCCCCAATGAGTTTTACTGTGCCCAGAACTGGTTCACCCCCAACCCAGTGGCCCAGCAGCATTGACAACTCTGGCATTGTTCAGGTCTAGTGTCACTATACTAGGGAGCAGTATTAAGGCCTATTGACCTTAAGGTGTGACGTGCACAAGGTGAAGACATGCGGCAGTAATAATGTTACAAGGGTTGTAATTCCCTTAATAACTGAAGTGATTTTGGAACATGATAAAGGTGAAAGGGTTGCTAAGACCAATGTTTGGGTAAAGATAAAGAGGAGTGGGAAGTATCTTCAAAGTGTTGAAGATCACTTTAAGGAAAGAAAGAAAGGAAATATTTGTTCAAGCAACAAGGACTGAGAACGCAATAGATTGCAAACTAAGTCAGGCTTAAGGCCCAACTCTAGGATATAAGTCCAGCTTATATACAAAAGGGCAGCTACCTGACTAAGCGTACAAAAGAGGAGAACAATAGAGTTGCGGACAATAGGGGTCACAGAACAATAGTGTCATGAACAATGGTAGTCACAGACTACCATAAGAAGGGAACAATAGAGAACGTACAAAAGGAGGGAACAATGGAGTTTCCAACAAGATGGCTCTGTTGTACAGGTAAGTGGTCATGTGAGTCGAGGTCATGTGATCGTATAAGTACATAACGGTCAAGAAAGAAAAGAAAAATATGGGCCAAGTGCCCAGGAGTGTAACAAGCAGCAAGGGATCAACTCCACAAAAGTGAGTAGCATTGCCTTCCATTTGGATTGCCTTCCCACAATTCAACCTCAATATCAACAGCTACCACTGCAATGTTTACATCCACTACCTCTAGATTGCTTCTTTGCTTCTTGTTGATGATATCCACTGCATTGGCCTCTGTAATAGGAGTAGCAGGGACAGGAACAGGAGGGAGAGCAAGTATGGTTGGTTGACACCTGTGTCGACAACTGCCAGCACACCTGCTCCTACATCTATGTCTGGACTCCTTGACATGCCCTTGAGAGGCAACAACCTGATGGTGGAGAGCTTACAAGAGGAGGATAGGCTGTTGCAGTCAATCCTTGGGCTCTATGGTAGAGAGGGTGCAGAGGATGAGGAGACAACATATATGGTCAAGGCAAGCATCCTTGATTCTATCCTTTCCCTCAAGACTTAATATTATTATCCCTTCCCTTGTTTGGGTTTTACAGGTATGCTCCATCTCAAGTATAAGGAAGCAAATGCACAGCAGGCCATCATGCATTCTACCACCACTGCCCAAATCATCATTGTACATTGCCCAACCTCTCACTGAGCTGTCCTCTTGTTGGGAGCTCTTGCAATTTCTCTTTTTTTTGTCATAGAACTTCTACATATATCTGAGCACAAGGTACAGCTAGTTATGGCTAGTGCAGGCAGATTTGAGCCCAAGTACTTAACACAGCCACGAAATTGTACGCATATCTCTGCCTTGAGCAATATAAAAATATTCTACCTACTCCCTTCCCCCAGTGAAGTGGCTCTGTGCATTGTGCCAGATTGAATTGAGCACAAATGTTAAACTTTATCATCATCTATCCAATCTTATATCAGCAATGACTGTGAGAATACAATGATGCCTGGTAAGGCTGGAAAGAGAGAAGTAATATGAAAAATGGTATATAATTTGGCCCAATAAGAACTCCTGCACACCACAGCCATGTCAACAACCTTGTTGCTAAGGTCCTCAAATGCCATGTCATCTTGCTGTGGCTCATTGGAAACAGTGGCAATCTTGTCACCACCATTAAACCCAAGCTGATCACCATCCCTGTCTCTTTCTCCAACCCCGCTCACTTTCTGCACGATGGCCATCAGGCACCCTTTGCTGGCAAGAACAGTGTTACATATCAGCATGAGCCATAGTCCACCACCTCTGGATGATAAGCAGTATTAGCAGAGGCAGGAAATTGACTGGGGATGTAGATTGACAATGATATTGAGTAAGGTTGCCAATATGTCCATGTCACATCATAGCTCACAATATTTCTTGCATGTGACACATCCATCATAGGACCAGAAATAGTGCAACTCTACATGGATCATGTGTTCAGATGGTTCAGTCTACCAAACAAAGTTATTAGCAATTGAGACCCCCCTTTCATATCTCACTTCAGCAAAGCCCTTACTAAACAGCTAAGTATCCAACAAAATCTATCTACCATGTTTCACCCTCAAACATATGGCCTCTCAGAAAGGAAAAATCAATGGGTAGAACAATATCTCTGCCTTATTACCTCAGCAGCCCCAAAAGATTGGACTTAATGGCTAGCCTTAGCAACTGCAGTATACAATAATCAGAGGAACTCAACCACCAGACTATCACCCAATCAAGTGGAGGTATGATATAAAACTTAATCCAGCAGTAACTTCCCCAACAATCAATGAAACAATGGAAGAACAAGTCTGAACTATGGAGGAACAATACACCCAAGCTATTGCAGCCCTGAATCAAGTTGCTAAGAAATCAGGAACTCCAGTGGTGCAATACAACACCAGAGACCAAGTATGGTTAGAGGGCAAAAATCTCCATCCCCCTTATCAATCAAGTAAACTAGCCCCCAAATGATATGGACCCTTCAAGATTATCAAAAAGATCTCCCCTGTGGTGTATCAACTTGCACTACCCCTGGCATGGAAAATCTACAACACATTCCATGCTTCTCTCCTATTGCCCTATTGCAAAACTAATGCATACAGCCCAAACTTCTCCTGACCACCACCTGACCTTATCAACAATGAAGAACAATACAAAGTGGAGCAAATTTGTAATCCCTGGTATTTTGGGTGCAATAGGACCCTACAGTATCTAATCCAGTGGAAAGGATACCCTAAATATGATAGTACTAGTGTTGCAGTAGCTCCAGCTAATTGCTGGCTACAGCTAGAGCCACAGTCAGTGGCAATACCCACCAAGCCAAGCCATGTATGGTTGAAGCTGCCATTTTAGTCAACTGCCACTGAGCCAGCTTGGGGCCTGCCAAGCCAGCTAAGCCACCAATCAGCACCACATCAATTGCCAACTACAATATTTTTTTCTCCTACCACCTGCTCTCTGCATTTTTTACTGCTAGTCATGAGAATGACACCCCCACTACACCCAGTTTCAATTCCAGAAACTCCAATCCACATAATGAGTACACCTAAGTGTCATGCTTAACCTCTTCATATCACAGGCGAGTATTGGTCAGATCGCCCTCTTGGCCCACAGGTCCTGGGGATCCCCAGATCTCTAGATCCCCAGCCATCCCCAGCAGTTCTCATATGTCCCCCCATCCGTGTGACTTCCACAAGCCTTCCCGCGCCACCAGCAACCCCCACAAGTCTTCCCATGCCACCGGCAACCTCCAATGACGCATCATCGTTGCCCCCCCCCTTCAGGCATGTTGTCTCTGATAGCAAGCACGCATTTGCTGCTTTAATTAATATTTTATATAACATATTATATATCATTCGATTTGTTTTTATGAGCAGAACACAAATATAATGATTACAAATCCATTTATGAAGTTCCTTGGCACCTGCAACCCCAGAAAAGTGCCTGCCCCTCCCAGGAGCCCGGAGCCGGCCAGCCGGGGTACTCACTTTTGCACAACCAACCACATGATCTTCCAGAGCCCTCCCACACCACATGTGCCTTGTTTTTGGTGACGCGTCATCGTCGTCCCCATGTCAGGCATGTCGTCTCCGATAGTGAGCATGCATTTGCCACTTTAATTTATATTTTATATAACATATTATATATCATTCAATTTGTTTTTATGAGAAGAACACAAATATGATGCTTATAAATCAATTTATGAAATTCCATGGCATCTGCAACCACTGCTCCCAGGAACCTAGAGCCAGCCAGCCAGGGTTGCTTTGGCATGACCAACTACAACCACATAATCTTTTAGAGCTCTCCCATGCCATGCATGCCTTGTGCCTCAGCAGCCTCTGCTGATGCGTCATCATCATCTCTGACAGCAAGCACATATTTTCCACTTTAATTCATATTTTATATAACATATTATATATCATTCGATTTGTTTTTATGAGCAGAACATGAATATGATGCTTACAAATGAATTTATGAAATTCCATTGCATCCTTGACCCCCCAGCCTGCACTTTTCGGGAACCCGGAGCTGGCTAGCCGCAATAGCTTACTCACTTTGCCAACCATGTGATCACCCAGAGCCTGCAGCCTCTGATGACGTGTCATCGCCGTCTCACATTGCTGAGCTCATCGTCTCAGACAGCAAGCACACATATTAGTTTTTTCTCAGTATTTTATATAACATATACATATCATTTGATTTGTTTTGACAAGTAGAACACAAAAATAATTATAAAAATTGGTATTTCACAAACAACCAACCTTCGCACTTGTGCTCCCCAGCCCTGCCCAGAAACCCGGAGCCAGCTCACTGTGTTGCGTGGCGGGCCACTGATGTGCCCCACTCTTATGTACCCATTGCAACTTCCAACAATGCAAGCTTGTCGCGGCTTATCGTCTCCAACAGTGAACATGCACACTTGAACATTTCCCCCCTGTAGTATACAAGAATAATATATTGTTCAAGTTTTACAACACAATTACAAATTGAGAAAAAAAAAAAAAGTTAATGTCTTTTACCGCCCATTCTGAAGATGACATGAACAGATAAAATCAGCAGAGAGATCCAAGGTTAAAAAGGAGGAAAGGAGGGATGAAGGGACGAAGGGAGACAGCAGGAATACAGTACCAGAAGGTTAAACTCCAGGAGGATTACCAGACAGCCCGCATCGTTTTCACACATGGGCTATGTGCAGTCTTTGCTATTTGTTTGAGGGCCATGTGGGATGACTGGAGCCTGTGTGGGACCCAAGTCTGCTGAAACAATCCTGACAAATCCTGGCCCATGCGCATCGGAAGGTGTCTGCAGTGATACTGAAGATGCAGGTGAGATCGAGGCCGAGTGTGAGGCCTCTGGGGTATCGGGGGGTGAGGAGCAGACTTAGGATGACCACAGCATCCTTTGGCACCAGAACATGGGGATCGAGGGGGGGTATGTCTATGGACTTGGGATGACCAGAGCATCTTGCATGCTGGAATGTGGGGGTTGGGGAAGGGGTATGTTGATGGACTTGCCACCGGTGTATTCAGGGAAGAATCAGTCCAGGGGAACCTGAAGGAATGTGAGGTAAGTAGAGGTGGGGACAGATAGATATGGACCTTGGGTAGCTTAGTCTTGAATACATCGATCTTATTCAAGAAAAGAATGATTGATGTGCACAAGAACTACCACGAATTGATGACTGACTTGAAGAGGACAAGGGACTCTGCCATGCAATTCTATGATGAAATATTAGTGAGTTTGGGGAGATGGTGTGCCTTTGATGATCCAGTTACACACCTGGTGACGCTCTCGAAATTGTATATCCACTTTTTACGCTCTGACTGCTGCCCACCAACATTGACCATGTATATTGATACCTGGCCCATTGTGAAACGTGTCTCTGTGATAGCTACTGTCTTTGCGCATGCTCGAAGGACGTCCTCCTTGGACGGTACATAGCCCCTTGCTGCTATCTGACGCGCTTCTGTGAAGAAGCTACAGGCACAGTCAGCTCACGGAATGCATGAGACAGCGACAGAGTGCGACTTACTAGCTGGCACTATCCATTAAATAGAACTGGGATGAATGGTCCATTAAAGCAGGAATGAGGAAGTCAGGCTTAGCATCAAAGAATTTCCATCGACCAAAACCAATGAAGGGCCAGCAGATGGACAGGCAAACAACCCTCAGCAACAACAAAATGGCACCAGCCTCATTTGCTTTGCTGGACCCCCTACTGCTGTCAGGCCAGATGGGAAACCCATGCCTGTCTATAACAAAGACAAAGACCCTGACAGTGATTGGAAGCTCGATGTTGAAAAAACCGTCCACAAGGATGGTCTCGAAGTGTATAAAGACCAAGCAGGTCGATTATGGATGGGGCTAACTACTTACTGGATCAAGCAGGGGGAATTCAACCATGCCAAGGAAACTTTTGAAACTGGCATTGCCACAGTGCTCACCATCTGCGACTTCACACAAATCTTTGACACCTATACCGAGTTTTCCAAGTTGGTCATTAGTGGTATTATGGAAGAGCTGGCAAATCCAGATGAGGAAGGCTCATCTGCCCATACCTCCTGCATAGCCTAGGCGATTTTGGGGCTGAAGAGAAATTGGGGTCGTTGGTGGACATGGGGTAGTTCATGATACATTTGCAATTTGTCTGTGAAAGACCGAATGGGGTAAGACAATACGATGCAAGAGATTGATGGGGCGACCAACTTCATTAGCAGGTGTCATAGGCTTGGGCACTGGAACGTGGGGATCGAGGGAGGGTGTGTCAACGGACTCAAGATGACCAATACAGGAAGTGGCCGGACTTGAGATCAACGGACTTGGGATAACTGGAGCATCCTTGGGCAACAGAACACCGGAACGTGGGTTACGAGGAACTAGAGCTTGCATTGTTCGAGCTCTGGTGCATGAACGGTGCCAGCACCGGTTGAGGCCGTTGAGTGAGGATGCCAGCGCAAACTCCTGCAGTGCTTACCCATGTCAACACCTTCCTGGGACCTCAGTACAATCCATTCCTGGAATGCCCCCTACAGATGGGTAATATATATGATGAGAGATGTGGTGACATACCAGACAAGCTGCTGAATATTCCACCCTGAGTCTCCAGCCTGTTGATATACCACCATATGTTTATACAAGCCACAGATCACATTGTTGTGAGCGTTCTCGGGACTTGTGCCTACTTAGCCCATCTGTCCTTCAAGGTCAAATGCATTGACACCAGCCAAGTTGTGTTTGAAAAAGGTAGCAAGAGAAGTGGGGCACTTGAGCAGAGTGCCGACAACTGTATGTGTAAACAAGTAAGCAAACATTCCACATGAGGATGAATCACCGGTTTCAAAAAGCAAAATGGGATGGGAGGGGAATCAAATGCACTGGACACAACACAATGGGAGGACACACCCACAGCAGTGGCCACAGTACTTTATTGAAAGCCACTTGAACAACTTGGCCTCTAGCACTGTGCCGTCAACAAAGGCAGGTGTGGAAGGCTTGAGTGGGAGATCATTGGGAAAGTCATCCTATGGTTAGTTTGTTGTAAACATTCTATAGCAAGAAAAATAGCAGTGATTTTGCACACCATGATACATGGAAAGATATCTTATGACCAAGGAGTTTCCAGGAGCTCCTGTCAGACAAGAACGCCGTGGCATGGAGGAGTGCTTGATGGTCAACACTGCCATGATTGGTTGGTACTGTGGCTGACTCAGCTTGGGCTCACTTGACCATGATGTGGCCTACTCCGAGCTCACCATTCACTTTGTATATGCTCATGCATGCTCCAAGTCCAGTTCGGATCATGCCACTAACATCTCTCACATGTGTGATGGTTATGTTATACTGGAACTGCATACTTGGGAGGGCAATATCATGGTCTTTGAACAGAATCCCTGATACTGCAACTGTATCTTTCACGGATATTCACTCATTGTTCTAACCCCTTGTTTCTTGTGCTTCTTGTCTGGGTTATCTTTTTTTCCACTGGAATCCTCTATATACTGAGCAGGAACCCTCTGAATGATTCATCTTTCCTTGCAATGAGCATCCCAACCTTAAGAAGTGCAACCCCCAGTTCTGAGTCTTTTCAGTTCCATGAAGCACACCAGGCAATCCAGCTGCACTTTATGGCTTGTAGTGGCTGTGCCTTCCCATTCTTTACCATTAATGCTGTGAGTATTCCACTTGTGTTTATATACACTTGGCTAATGACCCTGTTCCATCTCTCGTTTCTTCAGGTTTGACTACCATGACGATAGTTATACCACTTTTCTCACTGGCCCATCCCCCCCCCCCTCACACATGCACACAGTAGTCGATTAATAAACTGTTTCCTAGGTGGTAAGAGTGGGGGGCAATTTATGGGCACTGGCAGCATTCGGGAGAGGGGGGAGGGCAGACAATGGCGGTATTGTTGAGCCAGGTGGTATGACATTTCCCCTACCCTCCCACATGGTTCTGTCATTGATTATTTGTCTATTTTCTAGTGACAGCTTTGCTGCACTGGTATCCATGCCACATGGAGCAAGACAGCAAACTTGCCAGTTAAAGTTTAACCATTTGTACTACAGCACTCCAGCAATTCAACTTTCTTTGTAATATTCCATCTGAGCATGAATTGATGAAAATTGGCTGAAAAAAAATCAAACCAGTGTTGCTATATATAAGGTGTAGCAAGTACCCAAGATCCCATTGCGCTCATCCTTCTCACTTTGCCTTTCATTTCCCCCTTTCCCCATATACTACTTTGTCCTCCTCTTGCATGGCTACCCCTTCCCCCGACATGGCTAGTGAACCTCTTGTGTCCTTTGAAATGCACAGAGATGAAACTGAGTCCTCAAACACTTTTATCGATGACATACATGAGGCCGTTGAGGTTTTTGTAACCACTCTCAGCAAAATTGCAGCAGATCATAAACTGTGAGCTTGTTGTTAATTATGCTACTCCATTGACCTCACATAGTGGCATGTAATGCAGTCCTGAAGAATATGTACACCTTCTTGGTGGCATTGGGGGCTTTAAAAAGGTCACACAGGGCTCTACAACACCTTTTGGAGTGTTCTGTTCCAAGAAGCTTGAGGAAATAAATGATGGTACGTATTTTTTTCACATTACCATTCTGTTGCTTCAAGGCCCTTACTTATGCTCCTCTTAGGCAAAACGATAGGTCATAAGATGACGCTTCTAGTATTTTTGAAGTCATATACCAAGGACAAGAAGCTGAAAGCAGAATACAACGCATGCAATAAGAAGGCACTCCTTAAGGACTTTAAAGATGCCAAGGAAGTGAAAGTGTATGTACCAACAAGGCAGGCAAACACTACTGTTTCTAAGGCAGTAACCAGGAAGATGAAATTTATCATGACCTATATATGTTTATATTACTTTCTTGACATGTCTCTTACCATTTTCTAGTGCCAGGAAGTCAACAACTTGTTTGGCACTGAGATTACCCTTCTTTTCGGTCATGGCAATATTACTCATGATTACACACCTGGTGCATTTGTGACAGCTGGTGCACAGAAATGGTTGGAGCAAGCACAAATTGGACACAACACCCCAGAAAACATTGCCATCCAACTTGAGGCATTTACAGTATCCGGTTGTGCTGAACAACTTGAGGAACCCCAGAAGCCCAAGGAAAGTAAGTACTAATATATTCCTATTGCTACGTACAGTGTTTAACTTTTCATGGCAGGTGCAAGGACTAAACATTGGAAGGCATGAACTGAGTGTCGGCAATTGATACAGGATGGCCTTAGTAAGTCTGTTTACAGTGTCTTTGAGATGTACTTTAACATTCCACCCCAGCAGCAATCCTCAGGGATAAGGGTGCCTCCTGCACTAGCACCCAGATGAACTATGCTCACTATGAACAGAAAATCGTCGAGTCCTTTGGGGTGGCCCTTGATGGCTAGCCTTTTGACGGTGGTGTATGCAACCCTAGTGGCCTTGGCTACAATGACCTTGAAACCCTTCGGGATGCTCTGGAGCACAGGGTGTGTAAGTGGACTAAACTTTCATCAGAGGAGCTATTGGCACAGCAAATCTACAACCAGCAATGCATAGTGAACAGCGAACAGGCCAGGCCACTTCAGGAGCAGCAGCCTCATAATAGGGTTTCTGCCAGAAGTGGAAGCGATGGAAGTGACAGTGATGCTGTAGGAGTTGACGGGGATGCTACCTGAGGATTGAGGTGACCAGACTGCAATCTGCCCTTTCACAATAGCCTTTACTGTTACAATAATATCTATTTATTTACTACTTCTCAAGGACTCAGAGTAGTCTATATGTGTTATATATGACACTCTTTCTTGCACTTGCTGAAACAAGATGGCAACTGTGAACATATCATACTGTAGCACAGATATAGGGGTGAGACTGCAGGTGTGAAGTCCAAGCACCGACCCTTATCCATTGGCTAGGTGAGAAGGAAAGCCAGACATGTGCTTTTGCCATGAAAGGGGGATGAGGATGAGCAGCATGTTTGGTGATGTGGTAACCGGCAAGACATGTGCAATGCTGTCATGGTAGTTTAAGGCGGTGATGGTGGACGATCTGAGAGACTTGAGGTGGCGAAATCTTGATACAATGCAAGAGGGTATTTGGGCTGAGACGAAATGGAAAGATTGACGGGGGTGATAGGACGGAAGGCATGGCGATGGGGACAAAGCAAGGTGAAGGTGTTTTTTTTTTTTTTTTTTTTTTTGAATTGTTGTTTATTGTCCTTAACGTGAGCTACCAGACAAAATTGTATGCTACAAACTATCCTATCCTGTGCGTGTACCTAACTGCCGTAATGTCCTGACTCGGCCGCGCTCCTCAACATGTGCGCGCCGTCTTGATCCGGCCTACTGAATCGGCTATGGCACCCGCCGCTTGCACCTGAATCACGCACAAGGTGCTGACGACAGGTGGCAGTGTGCAGACCCGGGCAGGAAGGGGAGGGGGGAATAGGGGCCAGTGAGGCGTACTTGAAGAAATAAGAGGGGGGGCGGGAGGGGGGAAAAGGCTGAAGCACCTGATTAGGGGTTGGTGGACAAAGGGGGTATGCGTGCGGGGTTACAAAAGGCGGGGTGTAGAGGGGAGGGCGACCTGTCGGGCTATACTGCATCCGACGAACATGTGCTCTTAGGGGTCTAGACTGAACTAAGCGACGGCAGAAGCCGCCTTGGCAACGTGCCTTGCGGTGCACGCCTTCTGCTTACGGGACCTAGCAGTGGGAGGTGAGGAGGTAGGGGCCCGCTTCGACGATGAGGTCAGAGTGGCAGCGAGTTCCGGGATCGCTGATGTGTTGCCGTCAAGGACGGCAGACTGCTGGAGGGCAGCCAGTTGCCTGACGGAGACGGGAGGTGGGGCTGACGGGCGACTTGATCCGGCAACTGATTCTTGCGCGGACCGGGCATTCTGGGCCTTCTTTGCGAACTCTGCCGCTACATGTTTGGCAGGTGAGGGGGGGGGATAACGCCAGCGCACGACGCGGCACTGGGATCCGAACGCGTACACAGAACGTGCACAGATAAGGGAGGGGGCAAGGGACCCATCCGGGTCCTCAAATGCGAGAACTAGGGAAGACTGTGACCCCGGTTGGAAAAGGGAAGGCCGGCGCACCCAAGAGGGCAGCTGGCAAACCTTGAGGTGGCGTAAGGAGGGGTTATTGTCGATGAGCGACTGCCAACAGGCAGCTGGAGAATGAGCAGTGGGGCATCCTTCGGAGACGCCAGTGGGCACGGAGTTAATCATGACCTTTCCCCACTTGACATTGAGGCGGGAGGAGATCCGCGGGTCATCTGGCAGGACCCGGGAGACAGCAGAGGTGAGGACATGGGAGGTGGTGAAAAGGGCGTCGCGAGAGACACCGGGCCCCGCAAACATGACCAAGTTCCCCTTGGGCGTCCACTTAGCAGCAGAGACCCGAACGTTGGCGTGAGTGGGATCGGCGGATAGGGCGGTGTTGCAGGCATTGACCAGAACTGGCAGCGCAAGAGCTGCCGTGGCGCGGAGGGTCGATGAGAGCGTGTGATGTGTCAGGCTGAGCACAAGGCTGGGCCTGGGAGGGGGAGGGGGGTTCTGGGCACAGATCTGGGCCGTGGAGGCCTTAGGGCTGAGGGGGGGCTTAGGGGGGCCAGGCGTAGACGCTGCTTTCACAGCAGCCTTGGCAAAAGACACCTTCTTTCCCTTTCTCTTACCCGCCGCTGCCTGCAAAGCAGGGGAGGAGAGCTCGATAGGGGCCTCCGTCTGGGTGACGCTAGGTCGAACCCAGTCCCGAGCGTGGTCGCTTATGGGGACGTGAGACGGGGGAAAGGCAGGGAGTGGGGAGGGGGTGACAGGGGGGGGCGCCTGAAATGCGGGAACCTCAGAAGATCCCCGGGCACGCATCTTGCCCTTTTCCAGGGGGCAAGGTGTCGGAGTGCATAAGTGAGAGGAAGAATCATTGCCCATTACGGCGTCTTCGTCACGGGGAGGGGGGTGAGGAGTGGGGGAGGCAGAGAACTGGGGGGTGGGAGGGATGTGGACTGGAATCCAGGCTGGGCTGATAGCAGTAGGAGGGGGCGGTGCGATAAAGCTAAGGAAACTGTCAATGGCGGTGTCAATGCCATGGTGACGGACGGAATCAACATCAGAAGCTGACGCTGCCCAAAGGGCCATAGAGGACGCAAGAAGCGTCTTGAAAGTGGTGGGGAAGGGGAGCTCAGCAATGCTAGCGAGCAAGAGAGAGACATCGGTGTTGTCGATGCCTTCTGCGATGATTTCAGGAGGGATGGGGGTAGGGGTAGGAGAGGGGGGAATCAGTGGGTTGGTGAAGGGATAACCAGGACCGCCGCCTTCTTGAAAAGGCTCCCAAGAAACCTGGCTGCGACTGTGACTGCCAGCAACCATGATGGATGTCAACAACACTTCTGGTCCAGTACCCAAGAGTTGCCCCAAGGAGTGAAAGAACCAGCCATGAGGAGGAGTGCCCAGCGAAGAACCGGGGGGAGGGGAGTGTGAGGGATATTCAGAATATCTGGACATGATGGTGGTAGAGGAGAAAGAAGGATGGGTGAAGGAGTTGCAAAGGAGGTGGAGACGACAGCGGGTGCACTAAACGTTAAACCCTAAACCCTCAAATCTACATATCAAACTCCAATCATTCATGCTGCCTCCATGTTAGAGCTTTTGATGGTCTTAATTCAAATGTATTGCACAGGAAGACAATGTTTAATGTCGTATGCTAGGATTTGTTGATTGACTGCTCTAGAAATTGGCAGACTGATTGTTTGTTTTTGTGTTCAGCTTCACATGTCCAACAGCAAACCTTGCACATGTGTGAAATCTGATAAACAGCAGCAGCGCAAATGACACAAAAACTTCTTCTCAGCAATCACAGTTCTCCAACGGCCATCAAAAGCTTCAATCTAACCTCAGAAATGACGATGGGTTGCACAACATTGGGCTCCATGCCGTTTACTTTTGGGTTGTACGGTCGGAGGTTGGGATCGTGTAATATTGTTTGTTTAATTCACCTCGTTGTCGCATGCTTGTACTTGCACTCACCATGCCTCCCAGTGGTTTTTAGCCGGTAAAAAAAGCACTTCCTTAACCACAAGAATCTTTACTGGCCTGTGATTTGGTAAATCGGCCGACAAGGTGAAGGTTGTGAAGCCTTCACATATCCAGGCAGAAAGGAAGCGACTTGAAGAAAAGATGTGGCTTGAATCAAAGAAGCATCATAAGTCTTAACAACTCTCTTGTAACTATAATGCATAATGTTGATTCATTCAAAACAGACATGTCTGCACTCATGCACCAAAAAATCGCAGAGTCAGGTATGATAGCAAACCAGGAAACAGATGCAATCGACTGGGAGATTATTCCCAACCTTTCCAGTCATGACGATTCAATGGACGTAGACCCACAGTTGGATGAGTGGGATGACATCTGTGAGGAAAATATGGGTCCTGATGGGAAGGCAGTTGCAAGATTGCAAATGATTATATTGTATGCCTCCCCTCCTCCCCCTCCATCACCTAACTGTGATCGCACTATAGGGCTTTCGGTGGCAGCAAAAAGACCTCAAATCTAACCTGGTAACGACAAGCGCGCCATTGCGCTGTGGAGAGTGCGTGGACCACTGCTTTGCCACTACTTGTTGGGCCATATCTCGAATGGAAGCACAGCCATGCCGCCTCCTGTCTTGAGATTGACTCTGACATCATTTGGTCAGTACCTGTGTTGGGGCTCGAAGGTTAATATGATGATTAAGTCTTGACCTTCCGTTGCTGATCAAATCCTAGCTGGCAGGTTTCCCACTGCAACCATGCAGCAGCGCAAAGAAGAGAATCCCAATGTCACACTTATGCATATCGGCCTCATCACTGGGACTCCAGTCTACCCCAAACTTGCATTTTCTGTCGACCTACTTGAATTCTTCTACCACCTTCGCTGCCGACAGCCAAGCGTTGGCGTTCAAGGCTTCGTCAAGGCTATGTGTGCCTTCCAGCAGGTGCGCTTTTCCCTGTCAATTCATCTCCAAACAACTAAGGTCTTCGCATGCCACTAGGTCAAGTATAGTCATTCCATGGAGCAACTTTTTTCACAAGCATTTGACATCTTCTCCAACGTGCAGTGCAGACTACACAAGAGGGTTGATGCTGTGCTTGGACATGATGATCCTAACTGGAGGATGACGATGGGCTGCCCTGCATGCAGGTTTGTGGTCAGTTCTCTGCTGCCTGCATGTTTCAGAGTGCTCATTTCCTTTCAGCAACTTAATAAAAAACCCTTGGACCCCACGCAGATGCATGCCATTGATGGCTGTGACTCTCAAAAGTGTGACAAGACAGCAGGGACATGCGATGAGCGCATCTTTGATAGCAAGTACTTCCTTCCTTGCAGCTTTGTGGACAATTTCAAGGATGAAGTGGGGTTGCATGCCACTGCACAGAAGGCAGACAAGACCCTCTCGAATCATGTGGGGTCTGAGGATGGCGTCGCATTCTGGGGGGTGAGGAGGATGACTGCTGTGGCAGCAACTGGAAGGCCGTGACTTCCAAGGAGCTCCTGCCAGCTATGAAGGAGGTGTTTGAGCAGACAGGCATCTTTGCCTGCCTGTGTCGGCATGGGATTGTCAAGTTTTTGATGGAGTTTGTACAGTCTGGTGAAAAGTATGTGTTTGTTTGTTCTTTCTCTTTCTTGTACTGACCCTTATTATACAGGGCCAAGTATGCCCTCACCACGGTCACAACCATCTTGAAGGTATTCGGGGAGGATCAAGGTGTCGGCTACAACATCAACTGTGTCCTCGATGTCACACTCTGCAACAGTTCACTGAGAGAGGAAGTGGCTAAGAAGGGTCTTCAATTGGTCATCGATGCCTTCCACTGCTGGGCCCACAAGCGTTCCTGTCAACTGAAGTACCACCCATTATACCGAGATGGCTTCAGGCTTGAAGACCTCTCGACTTGTGAGAGGTTCTTCTCGAGCCTCAATGGTACTGTGCAGAACATTTGGCACACATCCAGCTATCACTGGATGCAGTCAATTGATCTACATGTTCAGCAGGTGAATGAGGATCGATACATGTTACTTGGTATGTATATGTGTATCCAGGCATCTTGTACCACGCTGCTGATGCTGCCAATTCTTCAGGCAATTTTTTACTTCAAAACTACAAGCAGGCTCTTGATACTCTAGGAAATCTCTGCCGAGAACTACATATTTTCGAGACATCTATGAATTTTTCTGCCACAGACTTCCAATGCTGGCACGAAGAGGAGACAGTGTTCCTCTCTGTTGCAAAGCAGAAAGAGCCCAATGTGCTCGCAATGAAGGTATTGTATGTGGAGGCTATGGAAAATCTCTTTGAGATTCAGTAAGATGTCAATTTCTACCTTGTTACATGATCTCATTTTCTGCTGTAGGAAGCAGTACAACTGTGCCCGAGATAAGATGGTTAGACTTGGCCCCTTGAACCTTACCAAGCATGAGTTTGCATCTGGCATTGCCCACCGGGCTGTGGAGCAAAGCGAGCATGAAGCAATAAACAGGGAGGTGCAGAAATTATCCAGGCAGATAGACTGTGCAGCAGATTTTGTCGATACTCTCGAGCAGCAGCTGTGCATCGAGACATGGTGGCACCAAGACGATGCCAAGCATATGAAAATGTGCAAGTATATCAGCAATAGAAAATTCGTCCATGTCATTGAGGAACTTCAGGGGCTTGTCATGAGCAGGTTGGTTGAATTGGACAAGATAAACTTGGCCAGGTCAGGTACATAGTAGATTTCTCTGTGAAATTGTCCCTAATTTTTCTCCTAGGGTATAAACTGCACAGGCACATTGCGCAGGCCCTCTCTTGCTGCTGTGCAGCAATTCGTAACGCAATCGCCTGCTACAATGACCTCGCGCCCCATCAAAAGCCACCCCATCGCATCCTTGTGTACTCTGAGGTTGTCAATTACTGCACCTTCTCCAAGTTTGAAATCCTCAAGCAGTCTGACCATGACATCCTCTCCAAAGACTGGGCTACCCTTACCAACCGGCAGGCCACCAACAAATATTTCAAAATCAAGTGTGCCGAAGAGGAGATCTATCGCTGCAACGTCAAGGTTGCCCGTGTACAGGCCTGGGTTGACAAGGATGACTGGGTGATGTCCAGGGCTGTCGCCGCAAGTGAAGGCAGTGAACGTCCCTTCACTACACACCTGAAGGTTCTGCAAATCCAGCGCCGCCATATGAATGATCACCTTCACACATGCCTAGGGCAAATCTACAAGCTTCCTGGCTATAGTGGCTCCCTTCCTCCTGTCACTTCCTCTTCTGCTCCACCTGCCCCATCAACCATCCCATCAACTGCCCTAAATACTGGGGTAGAAGACCATGTCGACCATGTTCATGTAGACAACAAGGACAAGCCACGTGATGACAAGGACAAGCTGCACAATGACAAGGATGAAGACGAAATACTACGGATGATGGACACACTTGCGAAGATCACAGTATAAATTTTGGGGACTATTTTCTGTTCTTTTTTTTGTTTACACTGTTGTATTGCATTCCTTACTCTCCCAGGGGTCTGTTTTGAGGCTCAAAACAATAAAAGGTTAACTTCAATGCAGCCTGACAGGCCCAAGTTATGTGTGTCATGGTTAGTCAACCCGATATCGCTTCATATCATCCCTGTTGTGTCTTGCTGCTGTGTCCATCCACGCTTCTTCACCAACTGCATCGTCCTTATCACCTCACACCACTGCCTGGCAATCCGCATGCACATCAATTCCCATATCCTTTCAACATACCCAACAAAATGTGGTGTTTCATCAATGTTTGATTCCCAAACATTGAGTTGCGCAAATTGGTTTTGTGGCTTGTTGTGAACCTGGCCGTCATTCTTGTAGCCTTTTGGCTGGTGTGTTTCCACTCTCTTTTGAACAGTGAATTAATCACTGATTCCTGGACAAGGCAAAGTTTATTAAAGGCGGTTCGTTCTTGTTCAAACTCAATATTGAATTCAACACAAGTTGGGCATGCCAGTGGGGGGGAAATAGCGAGTAGGGGGTGAAATATTTGCGGGGAGAAATGACATATACAAACTTTTTTTTTGCAATGGAATCTGATTGTTCTCTCATATCTTTTTGAAACTGGTGATTCATCCTCATGTGGATTCTTGACTTACTCGTTCACACATACAGTCACCCTCAACCAGTGCCAGCACTGTTCACACACCAGAGCTTGAACAATGCAAGCTCTAGTTCCTCAAACCCCACGTTCCGGTGTTCTGTTGCCCAAGGATGCTCCAGTCATCCCAAGTCCATCAATCTCAAGTCCAGCCACTTCCTGCATTGGTCATCTCAAGTCCGTCGACACACCCTCCCTTGATCCCCACGTTCCAGCACCCAAGTCTATGACACCTGCTAACGAAGTTGGTCGCCCCGTCAATCTCTTGCATCATATCGTCTTACCCCATTCGGTCTTTCACAGACAAATTGCGAATGTATCATAAACTACCCCATGTCCACCGACAACCCCCAATTTCTCTTCAGCCCCAAAATCGCCCAGGCCGTGCAGGAAGTATGGGCAGACAAGATCATTCCTGCTTTAATGGACCATTCATCCCAGTTCTATTTAATAGATAGTGCCAGCTAGTAAGTCGCACTCTGTCGCCGTCTCATACATTCCGTGAGCTGACTGTGCCTGTAGCTTCTTTGCAGAAGCGCATCAGATAGCGGCAAGGGGCTATGTACTATCCAAGGAGGATGTCCTTTGAGCATGTGCAAAGATGGTGGCTATTACAGAGACATGTTTCACAATGGGCCAGGTATCAATACATATGGTTGACATTGGCGGGCAGCAGTCAGAGCATAAAAAGTGGATACACAATTTCGAGAGCGTCACCAGGTGTGTAACTGGATCATCAAAGGCACACTATCTCCCCAAACTCACTAATATTTCATTGTAGAATCGCATGGCAGAGTCCCTTGTCCTCTTTGAGTTGGTCATCAATTCATGGTGGTTCTTGTGTACATCAATCATTCTTTTCTTGAATAAGATCGATGTATTCAAGACTAAGCTACCCAAGGTACTCCATATATATCTGTCCCTGCCTCTACTTACCTTACATTCCTTCAGGTTCCCCTGGACAGATTCTTCTCTGAATACACTGGTGGCGAGTCTGTCGACATACCCCTTCCTCGACCCCCACGTTCCAGCATGCAAGATGCTCTGGTCATCCCAAGTCTGTAGACATACCCCTTCTCGATCCCCATGTTCCAGTGCTGAAGGATGCTGTGGTCATCCCAAGTCTGCTCCTCACCCCCCAATACCCCAGAGGCCTTACACTCAGCCTCGATCTCACCCGTATCTTCAGTATCGCTGCAGATGCCTTCCGATACATGTGGGCCAGGATTCGTCGGGATTGTTTCAGCAGACTCGGGTCCCACACAGGCTCCGGTCATCCCACATGGCCCTCAAACAAATAGCAAAGACTACACATAGCCCATGTGTGAAAACAACGTGGGCTGTCTGGTAATCCTCCTGGAGTTTAACCTTCTGGTACTGCATTTCTGCTGTCTCCCTTCATCCCTTCGTCCTTCCTTTCCTTCTTTTTAACCTTGGATCTCTCTGCTGATTTTATCTGTTCATGTTGTCTTTGGAATGGGTGGTGAAAGGCATTAACTTTTTTTTTTTTTCTCAATTTGTAATTGTGTTGTAAAACTTGAACAATATATTATTTTTGTATACTACAGGTTTGAGCATGTATGTTCACTGTCAGAGATGACAAGCCGTGATGAGCTTGCATTGTCGGAAGTTGCAATGGGTACATAAGAGTGGGGTGCATCAGTGGCCCACCACACAACATGGTGAGCCGGCTCCGGGTTTCCAGGCAGGGCTGGGGAGCACAAGTGCGAAGGTTGGTTGTTTGTGAAATACCAATTTTTATAATTATTTTTGTGTTCTACTTGTCAAAACAAATCAAATGATATGTATATGTTATATAAAATACTGAGAAAAAACTAATATGTGTGCTTGCTGTCTGAGATGATGAGCATAGCAATGTGAGATGGCAATGACGTGTCATCAGAGGCTGTAGGCTCTGGGTGATCATGTGGTTGGCAAAGTGAGTAAGCTATTGCAGCTAGCTGGCTCTGGGTTCCTGAAAAGTGCAGGCTGGGGGGTCAAGGACACAATGGAATTTCATAAATTCATTTGTAAGCATCATATTCGTGTTCTGCTCATAAAAACAAATCAAATGATATATAATATGTTATATAAAATATGAATTAAAGTGGAAAATGCGTGCTTGCTGTCAGAGACAATGATGATGTGTCAGCAGAGGCTGCCAAGGCACAAGGCATGTGTGGCATGGGAGAGCTCTGAAAGATTATGTGGTTGTGGTTGGTCATGCCAAAGCAACCCCGGCTGGGTTCCTGGGAGCAGTGGTCGCAGATGCCATGGAATTTCATAAATTGATTTATAAGCATCATATTTGTGTTCTTCTCATAAAAACAAATTGAACGATATATAATATGTTATATAAAATATAAATTAAAGTGGCAAATGTGTGCTCACTGTTGGAGATGACATGCCTGACGTGGGGATGACGATGACGTGTCACCAAAAACAAGGCACATGTGGTGTGGGAGGGCTCTGGAAGATCACGTGGTTGGTTGTGCAAAAGTGAGTACCCCGGCTGGCTGGCTCTGGGCTCCTGGGAGGGGCAGGCACTTTTCTGGGGTTGCAGGTGCCAAGGAACTTCATAAATGGATTTGTAATCATTATATTCATGTTCTGCTCATAAAAACAAATCGAATGATATATAATATGTTATATAAAATATTAATTAAAGCGGCAAATGCGTGCTTGCTGTCAGAGACGATGTGCCTGAAGGGGGGGGATGATGATGACATGTTGTTGGAGGTTGCCGGTGGCGCAGGAAGACTTGTGGAGGTTGCTGGTGGTGCGGGAAGACTTGTGGGGGTTGCTGGTGGCACGGGAAGGCTTGTGGAAGTCACACAGATGGGGGGACATGTGAGAACTGCTGGGGATGGCTGGGGATCTGGAGATCCGGGGATCCCCAGGACCTGTAGGCCAAGAGGGCGATCTGACCAATACTCGCCTGTGACATGAAGAGGTTAAGCATGACACTTAGATGAATGAGTAAGACTACTGAGTGGTTCGACCACCCATTTTATAATAGGGATATAATTCTTCAATAGCTGTCCAGAGAGATGGCCCCTTTCTTTATTGGCCCAATCACCCCCAGGGTTTTTCTAGATTCCTTTCTACCTGCAGACCCACTTGTCCTGTTCTAGCAGTACCTTTAAACCAGGAATACTTTCCAAACTGGAGGGAGCAAGGGACAAAGGTCATCTGCAAACCATATCATTCTGTCCTTCTTGAGGACTGATTTATTCCAGTCCAGGATTGTTTCCCCACATGTCTTGCCCAGGCAGGTTCTCTCAGATGAGTTGGCTGGCTTATGCCTAGATCTGGTCAATACAAGTTCCCAGCTAGACCAGGATAACCCCACAAAGTTCCCTTTCCTCTGTCAGCCCAACTGCTCCATGTACAATACAAAAAGCCCTCATAACAACTGGCTTGACTCTTCTCTGGTTGAATGTCTCATCAAGTTCAAAATGGGATCAGATTCCAACCCCTTGGTACAGGATATTCCTAGCAAGTCAAGCACAGTAGACATGGTTTGGAACCTTTTCATAAACTCCTCCAGTGGTTGCAAGACAGCAGGGCAGATTACTGCCTATGTTACTTGGATACTTAGTACTTAGTACTGCACACACCTCTTCCTCATCCTCATCTTCAAAAAACATGCAAGAATAATTCATTGGGACTGTGGCAGGGCAGTTGTTACTGTACTAATATCCCACAGCAAAATCCACATCCTAGACTTTCTCATGTCATTCAAAGATGCAAGTTCCCAAGCTTATGGCTGCAACATTACTGTCAAGCATACCAACAAGGAGGACAAGGCCAAGGCTTGAGAGCTCAAGGAACTGACCAATGCAAGGTCACTTCTCTGCTTATTTATTTTTTTATTTTTTTATTTTTTGGAATTGATGTTTATTCTCCACTGTCTATCGACAACAAGAGACATAGCTAGTTATTAAGTAGCTACAGTTGTTAAGGCGGATAACATTGATATACGTGTTATGTGACTGCGTGGGAGCGAATAGCGCTAGCGTGTAAACGGGGTGAATAGATAGAAATAAATTATGGGGGGTCTGGGCGTGGAGGGAGGGGGCGCAGAAGGGAGTTGGATGCAAAGAGGAACATAATTAGTTTGACGGCCCCTTTGAAAGTGTGGAACAGAGTGCGTGGAGATGGGTCCTGCCCCAGGATCTCCCGTCGTAAGGCCGATGTGCGAGGACACGAGAAGACCGCATGCAAAGCAGAGTGTGGGTGGGCTTCTCTGCTTATTCATTCCCAACTGCTCCTCTCCATCATGCCAATCTAGCCACTATATTGTCAAGTCACCATGTTCTTGACCTGATATCCCAGCAGGTTGCTAGACTTGGACATCAATTGCTTACAATGTCAAGAGGAAGAAACATGTCCTCTTAAAGGACTTAGGGCAGGTCTTGTTGGATGACATCTTACCAGAAGGTAAAATTTACTCTTACCTCCATAGTCAGTTGGTTCCCTACATTTCCCATTGTTATTGGGCTGGAGATATTGGCAACAAGCTGTATCATACCTCCCACATACATGAATTCAACCCTGAACCTGGCTTGCCCTATCATTCACCCCACCTCATGCCTCATCATCATTACCACTTAGTGCTGGACACCATTGGTCAACCGCTTGAGACCTTCAACCATAGCTGGGAATTGGTAAATGCAGTATACAATGCTTTACATGGTAAGTTTCCTGTTTGCAATCCATTTGGTAGCATAGCCTGACCTATATTTCAGCCCATGAAGCTACCTATAAGGCTGGCATTCTTCATCATGATATCAGCCCTGGGAACATCATGATTGTCAACAAGGGTGGACCAAACAATACAGGTGGTATTCTCCTTGATTGGGACCACTCCAAGGTATTCAAACCAGAGGACAACTATACTTCTGCATATTGGTATAGGCACACTGTAAGTAAATTCTATGAAGCACCTCTAATACCTGACATATATTCCTATTAGGGTACTTGGCAATTCATGGCAGCAGATATTATTGCCTTGCCTGATATCATCTATACCTTCATTCATAACATTGAATCTGCATTTTGGGTCCTATTGTGGATGGCCTGTGTATATACCCCAGCCAGCTAGGATATTGGAACTCACTCAAGTTTTATAAGGGACACAATGACTCCCAGGGTTTTGCAGGCACAGGAGGTGGAAACAAGCTCTTCTTCCTGTGAGATGAGGCTACATTAGCCAAGTTCAATATTACCAACCACCATACTTTTATATCATTTCTCTGAGGTCTGAAGAGTACTCTTGCTATCTATCACATGCCACAGCCATCATCTCTCTCAGAGTATGATAGCGCTAATATACTTGCCACAGACCCAGAAACAGACTTAGGGGACAAGTCAAGCATCGATATGGACATAACTGTGGCCAAGTCAAGCATCAACATGGATGTAACCATAACTGAGTCAAGTATCAACTCAGATGTAACTATGGCCAAGTCAAGTGTCAATGCAGACATAACTATGGCCAAGTCAAAAGTTGATGCAGGTGTAAAGTCCCACATCAAGACTTACAACAAGCTGATGGATGCCCTGACAGACCATAAACTTGTACTCCACACATTCCAGAGGGCTCTCAAGTAAGCAGAGTGGCCCAAACATGACCATGCTGAAGTTCAACTAATGGTAGTATCCAATGACATGCAGACCAGCATGCTATCAAGTTCCAAGTGATCAAGGGATATTGCTAAGGAGGATGGTATCTATATTTCACTGCCATTGGCAAAGTGGTCAGGACCTGCTTAGGTACTGGTTCTACAGTGCAGACCCCTGCTGGGTGGGACCTTATATCCTGTGTCCCCCTTCATGTCACCTTTCACATTGAGTATATCTATATTCTGTAGCCTCTTTGTTGTCTCAAGTCATATTATATGTATGTAAAATTGAGTTTGAATCTGTAATCAATGCTATACATGCCTGCACAGTGCACTTGCCTACTTGTCTTGTCTGACTGATATATGCATCTTGCCCACTTCTCTGAGTTCTCTCCATGTTCGTCTACCATCACTCATATCATTTCTTATCATATTGTCTTCCATTCAAGGTCCAGTCTATTGTAAGACTAGTTAAGCCCCACATGTTACCCACTTCTGACTTCTTACCCATCAGACATGAGGCATGGACATAATCAATAATCAATCTACTGTAATGATGGCATAGGCACTGGCCCTAGAAACAAGTCATGCAAACATGGTCAAGTCACTTATGCCTGCTCATCTTGTGAGAACATCTCAAATGCATCACCAATGCCACCTCATCCATACCTTCTTCACCCCTTGTTTCTCTCCATGTTATCACCTTCAAGTCCCTGCTCCTTTTGCCTCAAGATTTGCTACCATCATTTCATGAATTGCCCAACCTATAAATATGTGCCTCTTTCAACTTTTATCAGCTTGTCAAGCTCAACCCTGCATGAGTCAGACCCCCCGCTCAGGCCTATGCCCTAGCAGGATATGCTTGTTACTATTTATAGGAGTATTTGGCCCATCTTTGTATGCTTTCCCTTATTCCTTTGGTCTTAGACCCACTGCTTGGTTTATAGCCTTTCCCCATTTGCTTTACCCATCAGACTCCAAACCTTGCCACCCTCTTTGACTTTGCACCTACTGTTGCACCTTGGAAAAACTATATATTTCCTGCTTTCAATATGATCACCAAACCTTTTGTATACAATGCCAAGCAGTGTTGTCACTGGCAGGACTCTGACTCTGTTTGTTTGTTTCTCTTTTTTCCCTCTTGCTTACCACCACTTGTAGCCTACATTGTTTCTATGGACCCAGACCTAGCATATAAATACCCCAAGCAGTTGGGTGTTACAATCCACCCCCATTTTTCTCTTCATCAGACCCCCTTCTTATCACCCTACCCAAAACCCCACCTATGGCTAAGTGACCATTACTATTGAACCCATCACCCCTACCAGACCTGCCACTGCTACCACCCAATGAACCACCCAAACCATCATCACCTGTTGACCAACCACCAGTCAAGCTCCTCATCCCTGTCCCTTGGAATATCCATCAACAGGAGTACTCCTCAATGGAGTTGGACCAAGAGCCACCCCCAGTAGAGAACCCACTGGAAGATCCAGACAGTCCTATGGAGGACATGCTGCCTCTAGAGCCAGAACCAGTCACTCACTATGAACCTGATGTCCCTGGAGGACAGACATATACCTTGTCCCCAAAGGAGTCCCCTATCGAACCCTGGGAAGCATACCTCACTCAGCCCAGTAGCCCTGTGTCCCGCAAGCACTCCCTGTCACCTACAAGTCCCTCTTCAGTGCCCATATGACAATGTACCAGTTGTAAAGGCAGTTAAGGTAGGGCCAGTTTAGTTTCATCCAACGTCATGTGATAAAAGTGACAAAATGCGTTACAAACACAACTTTTTGAATTCCTTTCTAACAACAACATATATTTAGAATATGCTTGTGCACAAATGTCTTAAATGTAATGATGCAACTCTGAGCGCGAGCCGTTTTTTAATATATTTAGTTTTGGAAGAGAAATTCAAAAAGTTGCATCTCCTTTGGTGGGGTGTATGTTTAACATTCAAGTTCCGACGGCATGACATGGCATGGCAGATCAGACCGGATTTATAGATTAGCTTGCAAACATTGAAATACATCGGCCAAGGGGGAGGTAACGCAGTGTCATACTCACGTGATGTTGGATGAAACTAAACTGGCCCTACCTTACCAGTCAATTACCCCCTCAGCCTCATTGCCTATAGCTGGCACCTCACCCCAGAGTCTGAGCCACCAGACAACTCTTCAGAAGGATCTGCAGACAATCCCTCATCCACGCAGAACTCTACAGACAATGCAGATAACGATATGGCCCTTAATTGGGTCTCCATCAATACTGATTACCTTAAAGGGTAGTTGCTTACACTAGACACCCATTAGACCAGAATGGGGACACGGAGATCAGATCTCCTTGGATCAGCCTCAAACCTTGTGGTTGTCATCGCATCATGATGACGCTTCTCTTCTTGGAATGACCTGCCACCATTGTTCTCTGGTTAAGGATAGATTAGGCAATTCCCTGATTATTCATTTGCTCTTGCTCATTCTCTATTGTTTGACTCATACAGACTGCAGCACTTATCCATAGACCTTTATATGATACAGACAGACGCCTCTTGACCAGAAGTACCTACCTTAGTGATTATGGCCTATGCACCAGCCCGCCTGTATATAAGTGCCCTGTATTTTGACAGTCAAGCCCTAAGCTTGACTTGATTAACAATATCAATGTTCTTGAAAGCCTCCCTTGTGCCTCCCCTTTTCCTCATCTCTTACATAAGTCACTCAGAGTCGTCTCTAGCAATACTAGAGACTTCTACTCCTTCAAAGTACTTGCCACCAGTTCACTCTTAGTACAAGTTGTACTATCAAGGCCCATTGAAGCCTTAACATTGGGGCCCACTTTCCCCATTCTTTCTCATCATGTGCTTGCATAAGACAACTGTAGGCCACACTCTTCCTTTCTTGCTTTTTGTCTCTGATCCAATCGATCTCAGCTATACACTGCCCTTCAATTTCTCAAAGCCACTTGTCCTTACCTAGCTGTCAAGTGAATCACAACTGCCATTATACTGCACCCCTTCAAATTTGCTTGGTCAGCATCTTTGGTCATAGAAGTGTAGCAGTTCTTCCTCTTTTTCTTGAGTTCTCCCCTCCTCCCTACCCATACCTTTGTCTCAGACCCAATCAAAAGTGAGTTCTCTTATTCTATACCTACCTTGTATCTTACCAGTCAAATTAGGCTACTATACTGGCTGTGTGCCCTCTTGAGCCAATCACCAGTGGTAAAGAATTCAGTCTCCAAGATGTAGATGACTATATATCTAACACTGGCTCTGATGCCCCACAGGACTCACAAGAGCTGGAATCTTGGAGTGGTGATTCCTTCTGTGTTGCCTCTCATATGGTACTTGATATCCAGCACTTCTTTGTGACCATTGCTGCCCCTGGGACTACAGACAGCATACAGTGCCAGAAAGTCTGCAAGCCATGCCTGTAAGCGAAGGCCTAATCACAACTTCATTGTCTAACAAACTAGTAGGAAGGAATATGGTGCTGATAAAGCCAAGATCCCTAGGGGCATGGCCAATTTTATCTATTCAAGTAGCACCATAAACAACAACCTCCAAAACCACCTGTACAAGCACCATGCTATGGTGTACAACCAGATGGTTGCAGACAATAACTGGCCTTACAGCCTATTAACTCAAATGAATGACATGTGCTCCTACAAAAATGCTGGCAATATATATGTATATGACCAGGCAGTTCCACAGTTCTCTGCAGTGGCGTTCTTAGAAAGCCTTGTTTCTTTTATCATTGCAGATGATCAGGTGAGTCCTAAAATCTTGCGTTCTTCCTTGCACCCACATGTCTTTAGTCAATTTGTGTTGTTGAATGCCCCAAATTCTGCCACATATGTATGGTCCTCCACAACACCCTCATTGACACAGACATCCCTTGCCGTGATAGGGTAAGAGAAGCCATCATTCATTATTGGAAGAGGTTGTTCAAAGAGTTGAAAGTGGAGCTTTCTGTGGGTTTGCATGTTCTGCCCTCTGCCTTCCCTCGAACTTGATTGATAGGAATCCTGTGGGCAGATCAGTTTTATGGTGGATATTTGGTCAAACAGAAATATGGCAGCATTTTTAGGGCTGACTGCACACTGGATCCAATCTGACAGGATGACTGGATGCCTTTTACTAAAGGCTGTGCTTATTGGGTTCAATTGCCTCAAGAAGAGGCACATGGGTTACAATATTGCAAGGACAATCCTCTTTCTGCTCAATTGGGCTGGCATTACAGCTAAGGTATTCCTTCTAAAGTCTATATGCTCTGATATTAATCTCCAGTCTTAGATTGGCCACTTTACTCTTTTTTTTTTTTTGAAAGCGTTTTATTACAAAGTAAAATCTATCTTGTTTACACTCAATAGAATTTGTTTCCATAATAAGTGATAGGCGGCAGGAGGATAGACCAGCCCCGCCTATCGCGCTATAGCCGGACCGAGGTCCGGGTGTGAGGAAAAAATGCGTTTACGCACACCCCTGGGTTAGGGGTAGTGTGGGACTCAAAACATGATGTGGACCCGCCCATTGGGTGGGCCTATCATGCAATCCTACCCACTAAAACCTCACTCACTTATGGCTAGTTTGCCTGTGTTTCCTGTGCTTTTCTCAATGCTGGGTCCCAAGTTTCCTTTTCAGTTTCATGAATTTCTTGT